>ERZ746981.178-NODE-178-length-46517-cov-12.849871_pt1 | contig 46517 bp, 21 predicted proteins | sample MGYA00374948_ERZ746981 | MGnify/ENA primary metagenome ERZ746981 (study PRJEB28757, sample SAMN06711160) | food metagenome | host: microorganism | place: China:Harbin | collected 2017-01-30 | study: EMG produced TPA metagenomics assembly of the Analysis of...
TTTCTTCTATGGTGACACATACACAATTGTTAGAATGTTAAAGGCATTAACATTATCACACAGACCACTTGGTACATCTATATCCACCCACTTAGGTAACCGACCTCACAATTGTCTGAATCTCCCAGACTTCTAGGTTCTTATTAGTTCTATTAAAGAAGGAGTTTGATAGCTAAAGCCCGGGAGCAACTCATAAGGTCTCTCTTAACTCCGACACATCTTTATAGAGTTGTCATTCTTCTGCTTAAACGACAACGTAGACAATAGACCTACTTAGAACCCCGTTGTTCTATCCTTCTATTGCTTTGACATGTAAGCTTCTGCTTGTTCATTCTTATTCTCATCTTGAGTTTTCCAAAAAGACTAAATACTCATTTAACATTTTCTCGTTTTTCTGTACTTCGTCATCCAATTTTAATCAACGATTCACTCGTGTTGCTTCGCTCATAATATTACGTAGCCATCTGGATAACATGTGACTTTTCTTTGTTTGATCTCTCACACAAGATGAATGTGCTTATCTATAATACGTACCTAAACTATTTTGAAGTTTGCAAATTAAAAGTGGCTTGTATCTTTTTTTTTTGAATATCGAATTGGTCAAAGAGTATAAATCTCATGTAGCATATCTATTTGCTTAACTACTTTTATACTTTTGTGCATTGATGCAACCAGGTGCGGAGATGCTTACAGTTAGGAACGCGATTGGGCAGTTAGTTGTGAAAAGAAGAGACTTCTGTTACATAAAATGATCTCCATGACAAAAAGAGGTTTTTACATACATGCTTGTCTCCATACGAAAAACGCAAAAATTATTGTAGGGTTTAGCTAAAAGTTTTGGACAAACCTCTCTCTGTGAGTTAATTCTGATATATGTCTGGTCATTAATCTGATTCATGTACTATAAAGCAAAGACCACCTGAACCTATATGGGATAATAACATATAAAATATCATTACGTCTCGTAGTTGTTGACGAACAATATCTGACAGCAAAATTCTAGCTGAGACGCAGAGCGACACCTAGTTTTCTGCTGAAAAAGAAACAGAGCTATATCAAATCCTTTCACTATCGAGATCGCATTAGGCAATAGATATTTATTCTTCCTTGTATCGGCATAATCTGGCCAGTATTCCCGCTACTATTAGATACATGCGTTCTTTGTAGTTCTATAGGAAGATATAAAAACATGAAGTTGACCTATATATTACACGATATTTATACAATTCCAACAGATAGAATGATCTTTATCTAGCTGTGTATTTTGTTTGCTTGCTTAGCTATTCTTTCTTTAGGCATAGTACATTGGCTTTTTTTCCAAAATCCGTGATTAGATGGCAATAATTTTTTGAATCCTAGATATAATAAAATGCCTTCCCTATTGTTTACAGAGCAATACCCTATGCATCTAAATTGAAGTCTTATAGGTTTGAGCAAAACTTATATTCATATAGAAAAGCAAAATTCCTGCTTTGTAAATTTCTTTCTTTAACATACATGTAACAATAGATGCGTCGACAGTTGCATCTACGCGGGACTGCCCAGCCATGTTTACACCCAAGGAAACCTAGCTCGTAAGGATTAAAGGTATTTAAGCACGTGCATTTTCCCTTTTTTATCCCGTTCATTTTACCTTCTTACTTAGTTCTTTTCCTTTTATATTTTTCATTTCTCTAGCCTTAAAAACACTCAAGACTAGTTATAACACAAACTTCATAAAGTAGTCGGTGTCACGCTTAAACCAATATTACACGCGACCGTCAAATGTAACAATATATAAATTGATATTTCTTCATTTTTCATTTATTTTTTCAAAAGTATAGATCAAAGCCACATTACATTCAAAAAATCTGTTGTTCCAATCTTGGAGCAGGATTACTTTCAATAAAGTCGAGATTGACCTTATGACCCAACAACTCTCTAATATTCTTGACACCGTACTTGATCATAGTTGGTCTCTCCAACGACAATCCCCATCCAAGGACTCTTAAATTTTTAGGTAATCCCATAGGCTCCAACATCTCAGGTCTAAACATGCCAGAATTTCCAATCTCAACCCATTCCTTCAATCCTGAATGCCATGCATAAATTTCCATAGATGGTTCGGTGTATGGATTATATGTTGGTTTGAAACGAAGATCATTGACACCCATGTGCGAAAAGAACTGTTGCATAAAACCAATTAAATCACCTAAGGTTAGACTGTAGTCTGCAAAAACGCCTTCAACTTGATGAAATTCTGCTAAATGAGTTGCATCAACAGCTTCATTACGGAAGACACGATCGATAGAAAACAATCTGGTTGGCTTTGGATCATCTGCAAGCTTCTTAAGCATTTTTGAAGACACAGCAGTTGTGTGTGTTCTGAGAACTTCTCTCAACGACTCTTCAGCTCTCCAAGGGTACCTATAGCCTATCGATCCAAAGGCGCCTCCTTGATGAACCTTTTTAATATTCTCCCAATATTGTTTATCTTTTGGAGGATCTGCCTTAACCGGATCTTTCAAATAAAATGTATCCTGAAGATCACGGGCAGGATGCTGTTGGGGAACAAACAAGGTATCAAAGTTCCAAAAACCACTTTCAACATACTGATTTGATGGCATCTCAGTAAAGCCCATAGAAAAGAAAATTTGCCGGAATTCTTCCCGAACTTTATTTAGCGGATGCAATGCACCAGAATGAGGGAAAACACCTTGGGAACAAAAGTTATAAGGCTTAAATGCAGCTTTATTCCAAGAACCACTTTGCACCATTTCTGCAGTAATATCCGTCTCGAGTTTTTTTATCTCGATAGAGAACTCAACTCCCTTTTCAACTGAGTAGGTGTTCACATTAGCTGCAGTAATCAGCTTTCTCTTCTTAAGATCTTTTAATTCCTTTTTGTTTTCCAAAGTTCCCTGCTTTTCAATTTTTCTCAATTGTTCGGCAGTTTCATCTCTAATATTATCAGTCCCTGAAACTTTGGACAACAATTTATCACCATCCTTACGAATCCAACCATTCTTGAAGGCCCGACCCTGAGCAATCTTTCCACTTTTACCCATGATTGAAGTAACTTCGGAAATCTTCAAACCCTCAAGACGTTTTATGACTTCATTTAAAAGTCGGAACTCATGAGATCCATTTGCTACCACATCTTTTGCCTCATCGGTAAGATGCCAAACATCATGTTGGTGCACCTTGTAAGTTATCATCGACCTGGAAGAGAGAGAATTTAAAGCTGCATAAACTTGTTGAGGATCAGCATCTGGCAATTCTTTACTAGTGTCCGCAATCGAACCAGATACGTTCAAAATTTCAAGTATTTTATGCTGAAGGTCCCCCATGTCTAAAACAAACTTTCTGCTAACTATGTGCTATTAAAAATATTAAATTGTAAAATAACCTAAATTGTTGAATGTGAACAAGATGAAACTAATGGTAGTTGAAATTCAAACGAATAGCTCCACATTTACTCACATCTCGTTCATTGAACGTCGAAAAATTTTAAAATTCAGTAGATCAGCCAGACAACAGGGTTAATTAAATGTAAGGTTGTATGAAATACCTTTTTTTATTAGTGGGCGAGCACGCGATCGAAAAGATTTAAAAGAAGATAAAAAGCTGCTGCCCTCTTGATGAAAGTATTTTGACCAGCTAGACCTCCGTGTTAATTCCAAAATATAATGTATTTTCTTATTAATTTTTTTTGTTTCTTTAGTGAAATAGCCTTTAAATACAAAATTGTGTGTACTTGATCATGTCTTTAAAGGAGTTAGGAAGTCACGACAGCTGTGATAAAGACGTGCAAACTGTCAATAGCGGTAATCTAGATAAAGAATTTAAAGAGCTGGAAAAAAGTGATTTCTTATTACATCAGAACTTGAAGGATTACGAGGATGACAATTATAACAACTATTTTTGTCGATGGGATGGATGCGGAACCAGATTCAAAGATCTTGATAGTATGGCACAGCATATTTGGAAGAACCACGTGTCTGGGGCCACTAGAGCACATGCCTCAAGTGTTGGATACGAGTGTCGATGGGAGGACTGCCCCAGACATGGGGCCCCGGTGCATAGTCGACATGCATTAATAACGCATATTAGGACGCATACTGGAGAGGTACCTTATTATTGCATAGTTCCTGAGTGTAGGAAGATTTTCACAAGACCCGAGGCAATTCCAAGACATCTTCATACAGTTCACGGGGTCAAAAATACACAGACAATTTGGCAGGCGAAGGACGAACTAAGAAATTCCATAGAAGGAAAAACGCTATATCTTTCCAGGGGAAAAGATTTTAAAGTGAATGCAACAATTAATACAGATCAAATTCTTGCGACATTAAAGAAACGGCTACAAAGAGAGACCGAGAATGGGGTTGAAGGGTATGAACAGCTAATTAAAGAATACTGTCGAAGTAGTACTAAAGGTACCATTGAAAATTATTTTGCTGGTCCAATAGCAAACTTTTATAATATTGACAACGTTAGCTTTAATCCCGCGACAAAAGATAACATATTTAAGGAAACCCAACTTGCATTGTCTAATTATAATTTGCGAAAAAGGGCTCTAGAGACAGGTGGTGCGACCAAAGCAATGAATAAAAAGGCAAAAGTATGTGCGGACGATATCATTGTAGAACAAAATGATGGCTTAGACAAGTCTAAGGATTTAAAGGAAAGCTTAAATGTCATGGAGTCATATAGCAGGCAATTAAAAGAACTAAATGATATTCTGGATGATGAGCTATATCGTACTACCTGCTTAAAGAGATATTGGTGGTCAAAGAAGGAAGCCCTTTTGGAAGCCATACTAAGACTAGAGGGGCTAAAAAAGGAAGAAACAAATACTAGTGGTAAGCAAAATCTCAACAAAGAAGATGATAAAAAGGAGAACCCCCGCCCGGTAGTCAAACAAGAAAATTAAGTTACATTTGTATATGTACATATCGATCGAACGAAGAAATTTGCATAATAAATAATTAGCATTTAGTAACTGCTTTACTATTTGTTGACATATTATACTTTTTAATTTGGCTTTCTAACCGGTGCTTTACTTTCACGAAAGTTGACAGGGACAAGCTTTTGATAGTTGCTGTGATAAAGCGAATCGATAGCTTCCTTTCCAGAGTATAACTTTTTCAAGTTGAGGAAATTTCTATTTAATTGTTTTAAGTTTGTAACACCCATTAAACGCATGTCGATGGTCATTTCATCTTTCAATAATCTTATGGCTTTACGAACACCTTGCTCACCATAAGCAGCATTAGCATATAAGAATGGCCTTCCCAAGCCAACACCAACATTTACTTTTTGGTCACCCAATGCTATTGCTTTCAAGATATCCGTACCACGTCTAACACCGCCGTCAATAAATATTTCAAAGCCTGGCTTTAATATCTCCATCCTGTTTAAAATCGGAACAGCCTCGGCCAAAACTTCAACAGGAGGTGGAGCAGTATCTAACTGTCTTCCACCGTGGTTAGAAATGACAACACCGGCACATCCACAATCAGCAGCTTTAACAATATCTTCCACTCTTTGAACACCCTTAACCAAAACGGGTAACTTTGTGTATTCCTTGATCTTTTTGATATCTGACCAGTTAACCTTGCAGTCAATGAATGATGAAAGTGCCTTGGATGCACCACTTTCCCTCTCGACTTCCTCCCCTAAATCCAAATTAGTATCGACACTACCTTTAGCACGCTCATCCTTCTCCCGATGTCCTAATGATGGTGCATCAACAGTAACAAAAATGGCCTTCATACCAAGCTTCTCAGCCTTACGAATTAACTCCTTTGCTAGGTTTCTATCCTCGTTAACATAAAGTTGAAACCATTGAGTAGCTCCCGGCTGTCTAGCTTCAGCGATTTCTTCTAATGAATTTGATGAAAGAGTGGATATCATCTGAATTACACCTTCCTTACCTGCACCCCGAGCAATGGAACATTCTCCTCCCGGATTGCCGAGCTTGGCCAACGCAGTTGCGCTCACATAAAATGGAACAGAAGCTTTAGTACCTAAAAGAGTCGTAGACGTATCGACATCTGCGACATCCTCACATACCCTAGGACGGAAAAAGATACGCTGGTATGCATAATGATTTTCTCTCATACTAATCTCATCATCACCACCACATGAATAGTAAGCCCATGCACCTGCTGGTAAAATATTCTTAGCCAAAAATTCAAAATCATGAACATTTTGAATGGAAGAAAGAGGGGGCATCCGTTCCAAGAGGTCCAATCTTCTATCTTCATTTGGATCGGCTTTCTTAGGTTTCAATGGAGCTTTTCCATCCAACCTTCCTAAATGTTTCTCTTCAGGAAGGTACTTTTCTATAGTTCCTTTCGGATGAATTGGGGCAAAAATTGGGGTGGCATCATAACCAGCATTTTGAAGTATGACTTTCTGTCCACCAGGATGATTAGGAACGAAATCAGTCATGTCATATACTTCACCATTAATAGCAACCCAACAGTCCTCTCGTTTATTATGCTTAATGAACTCAGAAACAGGAATAATCCTTTTAGGCTCACCCGCTGCATCCGATACAGAATCATTAGAAATAGCTTCTTGACGCAAATTATACGTCAGGTAGGCCCCAGCTGCAGCAGTTGCAATAGCAGAAGACACAAACCATTTAGTATAATGAAAATTTGAATCAGAACTAGAAGAAAAATAAGGTTTCGAAGATGAAATGGACCTAGTAGAAACTCTCGATGAAAAATTACCGATACCTGGCCGGGCAAGTTTCCTTGACAATTTCCGAATGCTAAGAGCAACTAAATTCCTATTCGATTGAGTAAACATTTCTGCTGCCGTTGATATTCCATATAGAGTAACTAAGCCCTAACTGAAAATAAGATAAAAATGATGATATAATAAACTATACGTTCCAGGAGTTGAGTAAACCACAAAGAACTTCAATTATCAATCGCAAGCCAGATTTCTTAGTTTATATATACGCAAGAGTTTCTTGGCCCTGTATATATAAAAGACTGCTCAAGTATAACGCGGCATGAAATACACCCACCCTTCAAACTTGGATCTCGAGTGGGTGAGAAAAAAAAAAGATATGTATACATGTGGGGTTTCATATCAAAACTATCAAACGTAAATCCTTCCTCAAATTTACATTTCTAATCAGGTCAGGAAATATTAAATACTAACAAATGTGATTAACATAATGTCTATTTAAAATTTCACGAACGAGATAAATATAGGTGAAATCACAGCTTTCTGTGAATAAAGCAAAGAGTTGCAAAGAAACAGCCCCAACGCAATCTATGATTTTTGACTTGCGTCAAGTGGTTAACAAGATAACCTAGTCAAACCTTAAATTTTTCACGGGCTGTTAAAAAACATATAAATACTAGAGTTCTCTTTCAATCGTAAAACAATTATGCAAGACAATGTAAATTTGAAGTTATCTGCCGCGGAATTTTTGAAGCGTAATTGTATCCCACACAGCTTGAAGATCCCACGGCTTCTTAACGGCAGATAAAACATGATCATTGATTGGTCCAAAATAGAGATCCATCTCTTATTTGAAAAGCATTTATCTGGAGATGTCTCCAGCACAATTAAGCGTCGTTTTCATTTATTATTTGAAATTAATATTGGCTGGGGAAACATAACCACATACAATAAATTGTGTATACTACAAATAGCATATCATTCTTTACCTTACCTGGATATGCTTAAATTTACTACCCGCACCCGTAGGATTTTGTGGAAGGGGGAAAAATGAATATGCTTTTTTTTTCTTTCATTCCTTAATCTATCTATCCTGTATTCTCGAAATAATCGCTTTCGGTCAACAATGCATTCATTGGTTATATTTTGAAATTCACAAAGAACTAGCTGAGACTGCCGTATTCACATTTGCTGAGGAACTCATAGTGTGCAAACTAGCATAGTAATTTAGGGTAGGTCAGATGGCTAAATCGTCATGTATGTTACGTTTTCAACTAGTATCCTTTGTAAACTTTGTTACTAACAAATGCACTATAGTCAATTTAAAATCACCACCTAAAGGTTTGATCACCTCACTGAATTTTGATCATCATGGCCGGTTGTACGTCTCGTCTTTTGAGGGTGAAATTTTTATGTACACCAACCTTCCAGATTCGACATGCCCTTTTGTAGTTAAAAATTTACCTGAATCAATATTAGACACTTGTCTTCAGAGTTCTGATGGCATTGATTCTGACATTCTTATTGGAGGGGTCTTAGGTACAGTCTATCAATTCAATACGTATACGCAGAAGCTGCTGACATGTCCATTTAAACATAAGTCCGGTGTTCAATGCTTGGAACGAAATGAAGATTTTAATGTTATCCTAACTGGGTCATGGGATAATACTGGCTGGATTATTCCTGAAAACAGCAATGGCGTTGGTGCTGATGCTAGAAAGATTACACTTAACGGGAAGGTGCAGGCAATGGATAGCTCTGGAAATTATTTGATATATGCACTTTCAACTGGTCAAAATGTCGTCTATGATTTACGAAGGACAGAAATTCCAATCAGGACAGAAGCGACTAGTTTTAAAACTTCATTAGTTACGTGTTTGCGTGCAATTCCTCAAGGGAAAGGCTTTGTTCAAGGTTCCATTGAGGGCAAAGCTTCTGTGGAAACCTTTTCGGGTGAGACAAAATATACATTCAAATGCCATAGGACGCCATTAGTTGATGATGTGGATTTTGCTGGCCCTATAAATGATTTGTGCTTTATTGATGAAAAGCGCTTTTTTACTGCTGGATCAAACGTAGATCGTCGCGTTTGCCTATGGGATTATACAAAGCAGAAACGTCTCAGACAATACAGTAATCTTCCTATGGGTGTAAGTTGTCTTAAATATTCGCCAAAACTTCGTCTGTTGGCGTTGGCTACGTGCGACGATTCGTTCAAAAATTCTGTCAGCATATCCAATCCTAAATTTCCAGATCGTGCATCATGCCTAACCGTAATACCGATTAATTATTAACTTGCTATATTTAATATTTTTATATAGATATGCAATTTATAAAAATGCTCAATTTGGAGGGTTCTTCTCAATAACCAAATTAGCTAGGGAAAAAGAAAAAAAAAAGATTCATCAATCCTCCACAATCACGCTGTCTTCATGTTCATCGTCTTTTCGAACGGATCTTGTACAATATCTAATCCACCTTCTTCTTCTATACATCGAGCCGATACTTTTCGCATCTTTTATATCATCATAACACCATTTAGTATCATCATCAATAGTCATAACTTCATCAACATAATTTTCACGGGCCCAATTAATTGCCACAAGATCCAAATACCATCCATTGACACCTTTGATAGCGCTAAATGGTAAATCAGCGTCATCAGTAAAATCATCTTTTTCATGTATCCTGCCACTCGATAGGGATAAATTAGAATTCACTTTGCGAATTTTAGCGTTACTGTTAGATAAAAAAGAAGATGAAAAATTTCTAGTTCCTCTCGAATTATACTGACCGGCGATTTCATTGATGAACGACCAGCCCTTAGGTGCCTTAATATTAGAGAGATCACTGCAGCCCTCTATCGGAAGATTTTCCAACCGTAAATGTGAATTAATCGGATATATTTCAGGACTAAAGCATACTGGCTGCCAAGTATTCGTTTCTTTATCAAATCTTTGCAATTCAAAAATTTCAAGTTCCCTGATTTCTTTATTTTGAAGCCAAGTTAATTCATTATCTAATCTCACATCTAAATTGTTCATTAGCGTTACAACTCGTAACCTTGTATCCTCAGAATAAATATATTCCAACAACCTAATGCGATTCGAAGGTATCATCACAAAGGCGAAGATCCACAGTGACATAACGAGTAAAACTTTGAGTGCAGGGTACATGAAAACTAATAGCGAGGAACCAAACGTAGAAAATGCGGTACCAACTACCAACGAAAGAACGAAAAGAGCTGTGGTAAATCGCTCATCCTTAAAATAACAGTACTTCACTATTATTCGATTAATCCAATCCCAAGGTATCACATAAATCATCATATGATTTTGTAAATCGGTCACATTCAAAAGAAATTCCCTAGATATTTCTGGAACTGGTTTTGGATATTTTATATTGCTTAACATTGGGCCCTTAGAATACTCGCCAGTTTTTTGATCGACCGGGTGCCTTTTTCCAAAGGCTGGAAACATTGTAATATAACACAACGCAAAGAATGGTATTGCAAGCAATGTGGATGGATTCAAAATCAAAAGTGTTATCGCTAATAAAATGCAAAGTGTATATATTGGGTCCTTCCAGCGAAAAATCAGTATGATCTGATCAATTAAGACAAAGGGAAGAGACAATCGTTGAAGTAATGCTATACTATTCTTACTTATTGTTTGAACTGTGAGCGCAGGTCTTGACTTCTGCATTTCAATTCTTGAAAGTAATCCTGAGAGTTCCTTTTCATCGTCAACTCCTGCTGTCGTTGGAATTGCCATATCCAAGAGACGTTCCATAAATTTATCCGCAAATTGCTGTGTATAAGTAATTGGCTTTTCTTCCGCAATACCCTCTTTAATTCCGTCTGATTCATCTTCTGAAGACTGGTCCCTGGATACATCCGTCTTTTTCTGGTTGGAAATATCTGTGTTACTTGTATTCAATGAATTCCCTTTAGTGAATGCACTCATTCTTTTATATGCCGACAGCGAAGCTGACGACCAAGAGCGCCTATTTTTGTAAAATTGGCCCGATCTCTTCAGGGGGTTAATTTTTCTCTCGGTATTACCAAAAATGCCATCTAGAAATGAAGATGTGGACCATACTCCTTTATCATTTGAATGTTTCGAAAGCAAATTAGTGGAAGCTAGTACGTTATGTTCTAGAGGAGATTTTTGAACAAAACTTTCCGACTGTGACAACTTTTGTTTTTTGTCGTTGGATCTTAAAGGACTCCCGCTAGATTTGTTTGTAATTGACAGACTTTGAATATTAGTAGTGGACGAAGATCTGCAGCTTACTGAATCCAGCGAATCATCAAAGTTGGCCGTTGTATTCATATTTTTATCACCAGATCTACTGTATTTTTTTGTAGTATGATGTATATCTGTACCTCTTGTGATTGGAGAACCAACGGAGTTCGTAACCTGATACACTGTATCCCAGAGTTGGTCCATGAGTGATGCTGAAGTTTGGTCTCCACTCCTTCAAAATTTATGGGTAATGTATTTGTGAACTTGTAACAAAAATAAAGTGAATGTTGTAACTTTTGAATTGGACTCAACTGATAAATCAGGAAAGTTTAAATTTTTAATAAAAAGGCAAATGCCACTCACAAATGGGAAATTGTTCAAGAAAATTGGTTGCTTAAGGGATATGCAGTGCTCGTAACAAAGCATCATCACATCGTCTCGATCATTTCTTTCTTCCTTGCCTCATCCGTAAAAAAAAGCAATCAAAAAAAATATATATATATATATTCAAAATAATTGCTCCTATTACGGGAAAACCATACAAATAGAGACAATTAACAAAAAGGTCAGAACCTCAAATAATCATATTTGATTTATCGACAGATCATTCGAACAAACCAAAAATATATCTTGTTATATTTACAGTATAACATATATATATATGTTTCTTCACTGGTAGGGTGAATAATTTGATAACCTAAACATTTAAGGAAGTATGCATCTAACGGATATTCTTATGCCGTCAACAGCAGACATATAATACTTGGCATAAATTTAGTTATTACATGATCCAAAAATGCAGTACGTATAGTTTACCCAATATAATAATAATTATTCGTTTTTGTACACCTCCGCTATTGAAGCTATTACCCTCCATATATTTTGATTTTAAATTTACTTCTTGGAAGAATAATCAATTTATTAGGCATGTGAACTTCTGTCAAAAATTGGCCCTTAGTCGGGCTTTCAGTCGTCTTTGTAACTGGATGACGAAAAAATTGGTTGATTACCGTAGTATTTACACCGCTCATAATATGCTTGATTTGTTGGCATACATATTTGGTAAAGACCAAAATTGTTGAACAAAAAATAAATGCATTTTGGAAATCATTTTGAAGTTATTAATAGTATCGTTTATTAATACTATTTAGTTTGATCGAAGATGTATATAAAAAATTTAGGTCGTTTATCTATGAAAAGTATGTACACCATTACTTTTTTTTGTATTTCTGCTAAGATATTAAGCGAGTTTTGGCATAAAAGGGATAAAGTGATATCTAACCAATATTCATAACACGAATGAGAATCATCTCACCAAAATCCTAAATTCCAACATATAAAAAACATTAGGATTTTCCCTATTTTCATTTTATAGTTTGAAACAATATGCTTCGATTGAAACATACATTAAATGGCTATATGACTTTATTTAAGAAAAAAAAAATGGGGGCTTAAAAGCAGAATTAGTGGAAATCCCTTTTTACGTGGTACGATGGCAATCAATAAAAAAAAGAATTTGGGCATGCATCGTGGAGTTCATGTATTAATATATCACCAATCAAAGCCAGAGTATGTTTAGAAGCATATGCAACCTTTAAAGAACTAGTCAGATCAGTACAATAATGCATATATATGGTATAATATATAGCAATGAAATATAGTGGTGCGGAACAGAAAAGGAAGAATGCCATTTGCTGGAAAAAGCATGGTTGAGGAAAAGATAGAACTCCGATACAATTTTGTGATTGAAGAGTAAGGGCTTTTCCAAACTTTTTCAAAGGAAATTAGAATATACGTACCATACTGGATCCTTTTTAGAGATCATATTAGCATAAAATTGTAATTGCCTGATGGACAACGACGTATTTAGTGATACAATGATGGTGATCCTTCCAGCAAATCTATGCATTGGTGTAACAACAATTTTTTTTTCCAGAAGTGAACATATTTCATCATGCTTTAAACTGAAAAAAAAAATAAGCCAAAAATGTCGATTTTGACATTCCAGAACGTCTGGCAGATTATAATAAACCAAGATTACCGTGAAGAGAAAGAAGAAATTTGTGGAGGGAGGAGTGCTGCAATCTGAAAAGTAATAAACCTGTCCCATTGCCAAATGTTGACATAACTTAAACTCATTATTGAAATTACTCATAGATTAGATGAATTTATATTACTTAGAATTATTAACACAATATCTTTAAATCAACTCTAACTCGCTCTCAACATTGATGCCCGTCAAGACTTACCAAAAAGACGTTTAAAGAAACTCCTGTGCCGTTTCTTTCTACCATCGGTACCGGGATTTGAAGAAGCAGAATAATAAGAATGGAGGGATGCCTGAGGAGAGACAGATTTTATCGATTTTACACCTGGACCTGGATTTCGAAGATCAAATTTAAGAGAAGAGCTCTTCGGCTTGCTCGAAGCATCGCTAAATTTAGAGACAATAGGGCTTTTGCCTTCCCTAATATGGGCAGGTGAATCCACCCTAATTTGCGGTGTAGATGTTGCTCTTTTTCCATTTGGTGTTGCAGGCGATAAATAATTCCTTCCAGAAGATTTACGCTCAGTATTTGCTCCTAAAAGCATTGATTTCGGTCTTAAATAAGAAACATCAGGTGCACCAGTGATGGTTCTAATTAGACTAGCCTCTTCCCCACCCTTTTTAGCAGATTCGGCCAACTTGACGCCATACTTATATGTCATGTCTGAAACGACGCCAAGAAAATGTTTGTACGTTTCTTCGGTAATTGGCTGCTCTTCTAATCGGTCTTTTTCCTTATAAATATGAAACTGTGTATCAAACTCTAGTTGCTTTAATCTAAAAGACGCACCGTCTTTGTCAGACATTAAGGAGCGTGAATCGTAGTGTTTAGCATTCTCACTATTTTTATCGTTATCCACAACACTCTCCGTTTTTGACCGTAATAAAGATGGTCTCTTCGCTTTAAGTTGGGGTGAAGAGTCATTGTTGGTAGATGGTCTAAAGGCCTCGATTTCCGGAGCACTTTCTTCTGATATTTCATCACTATTGAGGTGACTCGAGTCGCTTTTTTGCGATCTTTCTTTTTGCTTGTCCTCTTCTGAATCGTTCAAATTAGAGTCACTTTCATCAGGATAAGAGGATTTCGAGACAGATCTGCTGCTTCTACTCTGAGAATTTTCAGAATAAGCAAAACTTTCAGGCAAGTCAGAAGAATGGACGCATGACTCACTGTCATATGAATCATCGGTTGCGTCTTCCCCTTCAAGAAATTCTTCCATATCATTTCTTGCTAAATTATCGTCAGCTGCAACTTTTTTTAAATGTGTGAGCTGGTCTCCCAGTGTGTAAATGCCTGCAGATCCGAGATTGGTCAGTAATTCATCAGTATCCTTCTTACCAGCAGCCCATAAAATCATTCTTTTATCTAAGGCCTCAAACAACTTTGTCTGAAACAAATCCATATTTTGAGCAGGTACAATAACAACGGGAACTGGAAAGTTCTTCACAAGCCTATCCGAGATACGCGACGTGAGCCATGATTTTGTTGATGGAGCAGCAGTAGGCTTGGCTGATGTTACAACGATTGATGGCATATATAAGCTGTACATGTCCTTGAGAACATCCTTAGTATTTCCAACACCCAATTCTATAGTGATCTTGATAATCTTGTTAGGATTCAACACTGCCATTACATACTTCATCAAATTTTCGGTGACAATCTTAGTATACTCTGGCGACTGTTTGATATTGAGATCTGTTATCAGATCATGGCTTGTTGAAAATATTGAGCTTGATGACAATCTTCTGCGTAATGATCTTTTCCAATTTGGCCTGATTGACGCTATAATAACCAAAGTATCACCATCCTCGAGAAACTGGTTACAACACCAATCGATAGCGACCCAAGTGTGCCTTCTTCCGCTGACATAGCATAGAATATTTCTATTGGGCATAATAGGTAATCTTGGTTTCAACTGTCCTGAGTAGAGTTTATCAAATAGTTTGTGCTTTTTCGTCAACGTCACAGCATCATGCGTGATTATGGGAATAGTTGGATATTTACGAAATGTACTATCGATGGAACTTCTTGTTCGGCTCAGACTTCTTCCGTTGGATTGAGATCTGCTCTGTGGACTGAGCGTATTACCCGCACGATCAACACGGCTTCTGGGCGACAATTCTCTGCCTAAAGGAGACGTATCCCTATCTAATGGAGAAGGAGAACGCCAGTTTGTTCGCTTATGAGAATCGGTATGAAATCCAAATTCCGAATCTAGCAAGTTATTTCCACCAGCATTATTACTAGAAATAGAAGTGCTGTCCGACCCATCGTCGCTAAAGCCAAGATTGACTGTGTCAAAGGAAACCAATCTACGAAAGTTGTTTCCAGAACTATGCTCACCATGCCTTGCTAGCGCAGATTTTAATGGTCCTGCATCTTTTTTAATAGCACAATTAATGCTTGATGTAGGCAATTGCGTTGTTGAAGAATCCGAAGGTAAAGATTCGGAGGAAGAGTCCAAAGGTGAATTTAGTACACTCTGCGAATCATATGGGAAAACTCCTCTTCTTAAAGGGCTTGCAGCTCTTTTTGCCTCGTCTCTTTTCACTTGATGTGCTGTCTGACGAAGCAATTGGTTTGGCGTAATGGGTTGAAGATAATGGGGCGGCCGATGATGCAGGTGGACTGTCTCATATGCTGGGTGCTTTTTCTCCTCGTGATTTTTGGTTGTACTTGATGCATCATCAAAATGTCCGTGTCCTGTATGGGTCACTGATCTAGTAAGTTGACGTATATCTGAGCATGACGAGTTACTAAGGTTAGCATACAACTGATCGCTGTTGACTTTTGACATCAAATGAACATAATCGTCTATCTCACCGTTGGGAGACGAAGAAGTTGGCATCTGTATGGGTCAAACCTTTATGAACTCCAAATATCAACCAATGGAAAAGAAACTCTGATGAAAGAATACTTTGAGAAATATAACTGTATATTGAATACGGAAGAGAAACGAAAATCAATTACACAGGAAACGAAAGTCTACTCTTCTCATTTACTTCTTGTAAAAATTGATTACGTCCGTAAAGTTCGCGAAGATAAATTCCTAGAGGTGGGAGCACTGCGGCACATCAACCACACCAAAAAAAAAAAAAAAAATAAAGGAGATTGAAACTAGATATATCGAGGTCTATCCCTTATTTTTCGTACAGATAGCAGTAGGAGGAGAAGATAAGGACTTTAGGGATATGTTCGATCTGTAGGCGAATAGAATAGAAACTTTAAAAAACTTCCTATATACTTCAAACATGCAAAAGAAACATTTTGCTTTTCTTTAGAGTGAGTGTAAGGAAAGCTGCAAGTCGTCACGAAATAATCGCAACTAATATATCCCAGATGTGAAAAAGTCAGCCTCGTAAAAGGTCTCAGAAATGTTAGGATGGAAAGCAGCGGGATCGGGACGTCCCAGCCGCGCATTGAATCACTTATCGGGTTGAACTGCAGGTGAGCATCCAAGCGATGGAAAAAAATTTCAGGAAAAAAAGATCGACCTATTTCGCTCGTACGGATAAGTCTTGAAAATAAATTCTTCCGCTCTATATAAATATTGTTCAGTAATCACCACCCATTAACTAGCCTCTCTATCTTTAAACATCTGAAGTGATAATATTATAATCCAGTGCATACAATATTACACCAAAAAACTCAGAAACGTAACATGAAAATACATTTTTTAATGCGAATCGACAAGACTCGACCGCTTTTGCAAGTAGCGTGCAAGATGGTCAGTAGAAAATATAGAAAACAAAAAAGTCACGATGACTGTACACTTCTGTACACAGCCTAGCCCTGGCTATTAACCGCTAACTCCATAATCAATCTGGTACATAAATGAAGGAAAGGATATGCACTAAAAGACGAAACTTCATCATCGACTGGAAGACCGAGATTTTCGACTTCGTTTCCATCTATATTATCCCATCCATCAAATTTGAAATCCACGAGATAATTATTTGGCTCAAGTTGAAACAGTTGGATCTGCAGTCTCATCATATCTGGAATACCTTTAGAATTATCTGGGCTTTGCGATTTTCCATTATCAATTGCCAAATCATTTGGATAGTATCTCCAACGAACCTTGATAGTCCATAGATCCTCTTCCGAAGGTTTTTGCCATTCTGCACCAAGATTTTTTAAGGCTCTGTAGATTTCACCCATAACATCCAAAGGATACGATCTCGACCGTATACCAAAGTGCCATCTTGTTCTTGATTTCTTTGCCGAAACTGGCATCACAGATGACAACTCGGGATGCATCTGCACCATGTAAGCTCTGTGTATTTGCGGCAATGAGGATGGAAGAACAGCAATATTTGATTGAGGAACATAACTTGACGTAACGACACTTCCAGGCTGCGTAGGAGTACGCCATGCTTTTTGCTCTGAAACTGCTCCTTCTGAAGGCGTTTTAATTTGCTGTAACTTCTGTTGTGCTAAGGCTTGTTGCGTTGGTACTCCATTACCATCCTTAGCTTGCTTCTTTATATCATCAACCAACACTCTATTATTGCGCATAAGTTCATAAGAATCAAGAATTTCCTCTGTCTCAGGTTTTCTTCCAGCTTTGATTGCATCCAATATTTCCTGGCGACTATAGCCCATCGCAGAAGAAAGCGCACTTACAACATCCTCATCAACACCTTTTCCCTTAACGTCCTTGGGCGTACTATCGTCCTTTGGCTTCAAATAGTCTGGGAAGTCAACCTTGAACCATGGATCATCCATAATCTCTTTAACGGTGATACGGTTCAAAGGATTAACAACCAACATTCTGGTTAACAAATGCTTGGCACCAGGTGACAGATCATGTGGAATGGTATAAACACCATTGGATATCTTTTTGAACAATGCCGGAATAAGTTCATCATCAAATGGAAGTCTTCCACAAAGCATAACATAAAGAATCACACCACAAGACCAAACGTCAACCTCCGGTCCAGCATATAATTTACCTGATATAACCTCTGGTGCAGCATAATTGGGTGATCCACAGCTTGTCTTCAAAAAATTACCGTCGCTCATGATATTACTAAGACCAAAATCAGCGATCTTAATGTTTAAATGTTCATCAAGAAGCAAGTTCTCCGGCTTCAAATCCCTGTGAACAATTTTATGGCGATGACAATAGTCAACCGCTGCTATAATCTGCTGGAAGAACCGACGAGCTTCAGCTTCGCTCAGCCTTCCATGTTGAACAATGTATTCAAAAAGTTCGTTTCCGGCATAATCTATAACCATAATGATTTCATCTTTAGATTCAATAACATCATACAGCTTAATAATATGAGGATGATTAAGCAACCGAAGATACATGATCTCCCTCTCGACTCTCCCTTGCATATCTGATTTTGCTAACGTTTTCCTGTTGATAATTTTAAGTGCAACTCTCTGACCAGTAGTTGTATGATATGCTAGTTTGACCTTACCGAATGAACCTTCTCCAAGAGTTTTAACAATCTGATATTTTCCAATTCTATTTGCGTGCACTGGTTGTTCTTGCACTCGTGTTGTTCTTTGCAAGGGCACCATGCCATCATCATCCTCTTCATTGTGATGATGATGGTGATGATGGTGATGGTGGTGATGGTGAGCTGGTTGTTGTTCATATGTCGCAGGAGCCGAGTTTGGCCCACCAATTTGAATATTGCCATTCTGCTCTGACTGACTCTGATTCAGAGGTGGAATTGGTTGAGGTCTTGCCTCGTGGTAATTCTGCGACATATATAATCAATTAGCAGCGTCAGTTCGTAGATTTCAAACTTCTAATGCTTTAATTCACCTCAGAGGATATCTCTATTAATGAAGAAGATCTTTTAAATCTAAGAACATATACGTGCTCGGGGAATTGACACATGATAAATACATAGGAGAATAAAAGTAGTGTCATCAGGAAGTGTGACTATTTAGTGTCATCGCGGCTTAAAATAATATCAGTAGTGAGGGGAGAAAATTTGAATATGGGGAAAAAGGGAATTAGGAGAACTCTATGCCGGCAGACTTGCCAACAACGCTTTTTTATTTTTTTTCTCAACACAAACAAATCTAATATATGTAAGGATGCTTACCCAGCTACCAATAATCTGCATAGGATATGCGGCTTGAACTATTATTACTTCCATGCCTTCTGCTTTCTCATCAGCAACTTCAAACACAAACAAAAGAAAAAAGGATGTACTGCACTAATTTTAAAACTGTATAAACTAAAAACATCAAAAGAAAAAGAATATTAAGGGAAAAATATAAATTATATATATATATATCCAAATTTCTTCTTTCTTACCTCGTTCTTATAATTCCAGCTGCCATCAAAATAGTAATCTTTCTATACACCTCTGGGTTTTTCATGTGCTCTTGCAAAGCAGCGGGGTTACTCTGTGCCTGTTGTAAGATTGTCTGCATTACTGGATCAGACATGATCTCAATAACTTCCGGATCCTTCTGGACTCTTTTCATGGTCTCTTCATAAGTCTCGCCATCCATTGGAGCAAATCTTTGGGTAAGGGCCTTCTGCGAGAGTTGATAGATTTCATTCATCTGTGGGGAGTTCAGTTCATTGTTCTTCTTCATTATTTCCTTTGCCTTCTCAAGTGTGTCGTCGGCATCCTTGTATTTCTTCATTGCCATCTCTGCATTTGCCTTTCTGATATAAGCTCTGATAAAGTCTGGCCTTCTCTGAATTGCATCTTCACAGTCTTGTATAGCATCTGGAAAAGACATTAACTTGGAAAGAGCAGCTGCCCTGTTAGAATAACCCCTTGGATCGCTAGGATCCCTCTTGATCATTTCAGTGTACTCCTTAACTGCTGATGGCCAGTCTCCCTTCTTAAACTCAGCATTACCCTTGACACGAGCTTCTTCAGCCTTATCCTTATCCATATATGCCTCTGTCTTTCTCTTCTTCAGCGTCCTTTGTGCATTTCTCAACTTGGTTAATGTTGAGGCAGTACGGTGCTCCGTTAATGACTTCTCATAAAATTCGATAGCCTTAGGTAAATCATCCTTTTTGACATAGCAATTTCCAACACGCGCGAAAGACTTAGCAATAATCTTATAGTCTGTATGTGCTGCTCGGCCCTCTTCGACTGCCTCGGTACATGTCTTAATTGCTGTATCATAATCCTCGTTTTCAAACTCAGCAGCAGCACGATTGTTCAAATAAGTAACATCCTTATAAGTTTCCCATGCTTGGTTGTATTTTCCGATAGCTTCGTCAAATTTATGAGCTTTGTACAGATCGTTTCCTTCTTTTTTAAGTTTATCTGCCTGCTCCTTCTCAGGGGGCACATCCGAACTTTTTTCTTGCTCTTTCTCCTCTTTCTTTGGTTCTGGCTTCTCATCCTTTGGAGTTTCTTTGAATGTAGACTGCACAGGAGCTGAAGTCTGAGCAGCCGAAGGTCCTCCGGGACCAGCCTTCAAATCAATACCTAAAATCACGGCAACAACTGACATAAGTCTTGGGTCTGAGAAGAGATCTTTGGAAACTGAACTTGGATCCTTTTGCAACTTTTGAACCTTTTCAACGAGTATTGGATCCTTCATATATTCGGCAGTTTTTGGATTAGCCTTTAACTTTTCTATGAGATGTGGATCGCTAAACATTTGACCTAATCCAATGCCTGGATTTGCACTGGCACTCTTAGCCTTTGAAATATCTTCAATTCCTGTCTTGGCCATTTTATTTGAAGGATCAATTTCCAATGCCTTCTGGTACTGCTTTTGAGCTTCATCAAACCGACCCTCGCCGTAATATGCAGCAGCAATACGATTGTAGCCTTTAGCCCAAGTTGGATTAATCTCAACACATTTCTGAGCATCCTTCAACGCATTATCATATTTATGCAACGACGTATAGCAAGCAGATCTGTTCGAGTATAAAACATGATTAGGCTTTTCAGAAACATCTATTGCCTTGCTAAATAGGTCTATAGCTTTTTCAAAATCTTGTGCACGAAACGCATTATTTCCTTGTGCTTTAAATTCGTCAGCCGTAGTCATTGTGATGAATCAATTTTAATTAACAGTTGTTTAAAAAAGTATCTAGCCGTATTGTGCTTGTGGGGCCAGGCTATTCGAAAAGTAATTCATTTTCACCATCGGGCAACGCTGAGAACTTCATGAAGATTATATAGACTTTTTTTTCTTTCAACTTCCTCTTCGAGAGGAAACTTCTAGAAAAAGATATGCATGGTGCACGGGTGAGTAAATCTGAAAGTATTCATTCTTGATCAAATGATGTTCTAATATCATAAAACGCAGTACACATGCTGTATCATCTAGTATTCATATGTTGTGTGACCATATGTCTAAATTTTGTAACAAAATCTGATGTAAATGGTTATATTTTTGGTTTGAAGTCTATTTGAAAACCAATCTAAATGAATTCAAAAAAATTTTCCTGTAGTCCCAGATCTTAAATTTCACCCTTTTGAGAGATCTTTTTAGAATTTACTCGAACTCAAACGAAACTTACTCCGTAATACGATTGATTGATCTATATAATTTATCGTAGTATTGGTGTCACCATTTTAGGATGTCGGAGTTTGCGAAAAGGACAAATGAGTTTGTTGATTGGGTGCACACAAATTTTCAGCTGATATCTTCTAAGGTGAAAGTTCTAGATCTTCGATCTAGAAGTCAAGGACGAGGACTTACTGCAGTGAATGACATTGCAGAGGGAGAAACACTGTTCGAATTTACAAGGGATAAAGTAATTAATGTTGATTCAGCAGCGCTCACACAACTTAATAATGGAGAAAATGAAAGCATTTTAATTGGTCTGGGTCAATGGGAAGCGCTCATCCTTTGTTTAGCATATGAACTAATGCTTGGAGAGAAATCAAAATGGTACCCCTACTTGAAGATACTTCCGCAAGAGGAGAATCAATTTACGACATTAATGTTCTGGAAGGATGAAGAACTTGAATATTTGAGTCCATCTTGTGTTTTAGATCGTATTGGAGAAGATGCTGTCGAACAACTATATCATAAACTGGTTCCTCAGTATTGCACTAAATTACACGTTCCAGAAATGATCAAATTTTTGACTCTCAAGAAATTCCGTGTCATTGGAAGTCTTATAATGTCGTATTCGTTTGATGTGGACCATGCGGAGGTTATCACAGAGGAAGAATACGAGAATAATTCTTCTAATCAAGATGATAAAATTGAAGCTGCTGAAGTAGAAAACAGACTTGGTGAGACCAAGGGGGGAGAAAGTGGCAGTGATGAACAGGGTGAAGGGAATGATTCTGAAGAGTATGATCTGACCGAATGCATAAGGAATGATACATATCTGAAATCCATGGTGCCTCTAGCAGATACACTCAATGCAAATACTAGGCTAGTAAATGCTACCTTACATTACGATCATGAAAAACTTGCCATGAAAGCGATCAAGAATATAAAGAAAGGAGAACAAATTTATAATACCTATGGCGAGCTTCCGAATTCTGAAATTTTGAGAAAATACGGTTATATCGAGCTGCCATCATCCGCCGCTGAGTTTGTGGATTTACCATTGGACCTAATAATAGATCACTATAAGATAACTTTTTCAAAGGCTTTTCCAAATATAAAAAATGCACCCGCTGTTGTTGATAGAATACTTGACATTATTAAGAATTCGGATTATCTTGAGGAAACGCTTGTAGATTCAGATGGAGGAATTGTGATCGATAAATATGAGATTTATGCAAAAGGTGAGCTTCTTCCTGAATTTGTTTTGATGCTACTGATTTTCTCCACCCTTCTTGGTAGTTTCAAAAGTGATTTCAAATGGTTTAGGAGGCTGGTAAAGCATTCCAAGAAAAGAGAATTTGACATTTTTGTTAATCGCACAATTGTGAAGTGCTACCAATTACTCGAGGAAAGATCGATTGTTACAAATTCATTTATGGAGGATTTGAAAAATATTATAATCGGTGCAATTAATCGGTATCCACAGAATATTCGTAAAGGGGAATTTCATTTTCCTGAATCGTTTACCTTGAAACTCTCTAAGCGGGATATTGCAAACATAATTTTGTCAGATGAGGTGACTTGTTTGAAGGACATTCTTAATGGTAGTTTTCCTCCTGTGAGTGATACCACGGGCAAACCGAAATACACAATCATTGAAGACGAAAAGTTACTTAAGAATGTCCTGAAAAGAAAGTTACAAGAAGATGAAAGGCGTTCACACAAAAGAAGAAGGGCATAATCACACTACTAGACTATATTTAAATCTTTAAGCCAAAATGAATGATAAAATAACCAATATATAAAAAACCCGATAAAATGCTTTCAGACCTAAATAAAAGAGCGCATGATAGGAATGAAATGCATAAAAGAAGTGCGCAGCTTAACAATCGGACGTATCGTTCGTCGATGAAAAAGAAGCTGTATTTACAACTCTTAATCTATATTTATTAGTAGCAGAGATAGGTGTAACAAGAATTGATTCGTCTGAAATTGAGCCAGCTGCCGTACTCCCTAAGCTATTGTGCTTGTTTGCTGATAAATCGCTTTCCGGTGCCTTTTTTTCATCATCGTCACAATCTGAAGTGTTCATAATAGTTGCACTTTCCACAGAGTTATCCGAACCTATGACACCTCCCTGATGTTTAATAATTCTTTGATGTGGTCTCATAACCTCAAATGATTTCGGCTGCTGTCTTTTCACCCTAAAACGGCCGGAGATTAGGCTTCCAAAACCAAATTGCCTGACACGTTTCAAAAAGTTGTTGGTTCCATCTAAATTTTCTATTCGTATATTTGACATTGGAGTCTGTACCTTCTCCATGGTTTTGGAGGCTATCGCATTCTTAGCAACTTGTAGTTTTCTTCCTCTTTCCTCCCATAATTGACGAACTTCTGGATCTGGATCAAGAACCCTCTGGGCATTATAGTAAAAATCAACTTCCCTCTCAGTCCAATCTTTTGTTGTCCTTTGATGATATGGAGTTGAGGATACCAGCACAATTTCAGCCTCATCATCTCTGTTCTCAGTAATACCTTGGGTACTAGAATTGACGTGAAGCAGTTGAGAAACAGAAGGAGATAAAGGTGGCATTGTAGCCAAATCGGCAAATGTTTCAGCTGTAAATAAGGAGCAATTGTCAGAGTAGAATGGAATTTCAATCAGATCTCCCCTCTCTCTGTAATCCGGAATATCTGTTCCTTTATCACCAAGGCGGTATTTGCGATAAAGTCTGTAGCAAAGATATATGTTGTGTAGAGTAGGAAAAACAAACAAGCAAATAATAACAACCAAATGGATAATTGATATTGCCCAGACAAACCTGGTGCGAACACATTCACTTCTATTCAAAGAGAAAATGAAAGGAATGTGAAGGAAACAGATCACCAATGATGCTGTAGAGCAAGCAATCTTTACTCTGTTCATTCTCGTCTGCGAGTAATAAGGCTTGTATATTATGAGTAAAAGGAGATACGCTGACTTTGAGATTATAATAACGCAAAGTTGCGCTACGCCACTTGCCTGCAAGCACCCTATGGCAATAGCAAACGCTAGAGTCTCAATCTGGTCAATTAGCACAAATGAAACCTTTGAAACATTGAACCCAGAGTATATCCAATTCCATAAAAGCATCACGGACAACTTGGTATAAAGTATTTTTCTACTCCTTTTGAAGTAAACATACCTCAATCCAAAAAATAAAACGGCGATAATGTATAAAGCCAATATGATTGATGCGGTAGCAACACACCAAGTATAGAAATGATCCCCCATTCGTGGTCCTCCATAAGGGCTGCTCTGTGCTGTAGAAACAACGTAAAGGCTAATCGAAAGCAATGGTATCGTGGCTAATGTCAAAAATGAGGATAGAAGAACACCAACATTATAATATATGAAGCGTCGTCTGCTATACCCCCCGACAGATTTTCGCTTTAATTTCTTAATAAGATAAATCACCCCAAAAAGTGTATTGTGGATGATTATGTAAGATCCGACCAAAATAAAAAAGTCGCCAATAAGCCAACCCCATTGAATTGACATTGGATGTGTTCCAGATCCATCAAGAAGTGACTTTAACCCTCCCGAGTATATTGTCTGATATACATCGCCACTTGAATCATTTGAAATACTCTTCACACCAAGAAGAGCCACCCAGCGAAATGATCCGACTAATGGAGATAAAAATCCTGGATAGTGTAGATTCAACGCAACCATAAAAAATATAAACTGCAAATAACGGAAGAAGTCAACAAAAGATGGCGTGACTTGGTTTAACAACGGAGCGTTGCAAATCATGGCAGCAGGCATAAGATAAACATCCTCCGAATCCTGATACGGAGATAAAAATATGTTTGTAATATTGCTGATAAAAATGAATGCCAAAAGAACTGCAAAAAAGATCGTAAGACCATCTGAAAGCGTTTTTTCCTGAACAATCGAAATAAATGATGAAGTACAACCGATGGTCTCGTGCTCTGCATCCGGATCAATAATTTCAACAATAATTTCAAAAGAACCCATTGCAGATCGATGTCCAACATGCTCTGAAATCGATATTGTGATCTCGTTATCTTTAAATATTGGACAAGAAGTTGAAGTGCTGTTATAGGCAGATGCCGCACTCTGTGTTGGAATTTGGGCGTAAGGTGTTACCGTTGTCGATTCTACCACCTCAACGGTACGAATGGAATCGGGAAAAGTAAATGCCTGAACAGCCTCCAGACTATTCTCTTTTTTATGATATGTTGTACGATATTTTGCATTTCCAAATCTAGACGTAGGTATCTCGGATGGTTCCAAAAATTTCGTGGTAAACGAGGGATTCCATGGTTGAGAATATATTCCTGATGAATTGACACGTGATGTTCCAAAACTCTGATCATAAAGCCTTTTCTGAATACCCACCGGGAGAATATCCGTATCATCGGCCGTTTTATTGACTAGGCTATCAGTGACTTTTGCAACTGTTGATTTTTCAACTATGGAAGTCGATGTCTTCGTTCCGTTAAGTTCAATGAGCGTGGTTATAGTTTGCGTTGCGGTTCCACCACGAGTGAACAAATGATCGATGCCACTGAAAACGCCCGATGGAACATAGTAAGATGTCATATGATTGACATCCACAAAATCACATAGACGAAGGTATTTGCTAACTAAAACCTCGTCAACATACGTGATAGTTAAATGCATGGTTGTGTACATATTTGTGGTTGTGTTGACATCAAATATATCAGCCAAGGCAAATGCACGAAGTTGGAAATCAAGCATACCAGTATCTTTAAAATACGAAGCATTTGTGAGAAAGCTCGAAAATTTGTATAAAGAATGATCGCCACATGACTTGGAACTGACAAATGCAGCAGTTGTTTCCTTCATTAACGCTGCTAGCAGCAATAAAAGCAGCATAACAATCTTTAAAGATGTTTGCTGTAAATGCCACAGCAGCATGTTATGTTTCTAGTCTTATTTCGTTTTTATTTTCAACGTTTTCTAAGCTAGGATTTGTATATTTTACTGCTGTCAACTTAATGTCCTTCATTTTATCAAAGATGAAAATCAAACGCAATGGGACAGGATATTAGTGATAACGTAACGTGAACACTATTTTTTTATTTCTCACATTTTTTTTTTTTCATTTTCCTGCATCCACAAAAAATTTAGGTCTACAAAGAACTCAGAGCGAAAAAATTTAAAAAATAAAATGAAGTTCTACATCGTGCCAAATTCAGGTAATCTCAAAAAGTATTTACCGGTGCACCTGAATGATGGTAACAAAGGTTGTCTTGTGCTTTGTATTATACATTAAATATACATGTTATCGAGGACTGGTAATGTTATATACAAGTAGAATGAAATGAAGTTTTCATTTGATGATTAGTTTTATAAATCAAGAATGAAGCAAAGTTATTTGAATGTTTCTTTGGTTGGAATAAATCATAAACAAATTGGTATTTTTCTATAGTATGAGGATTATAATCGATCATGAAACAAGAAAACCGCCAGGGCAAAAACATATGTATGCCTGAGCAAGTTTTCTCTGCATAAGGGCCTCCTTAGGCAATGTTTTTCATCAGACCTTCGAATAAACTAAAAAATATGGTTGTGATAAGAATTGATCTGGTAATTGATGGTCCCAACCCTTTGTACATATCCCGTGTAGGAAAACGAAGTCTTTTTGCAACAACTGGTATTTTCCCTAACCCTGAATGGGCCCTGATTATGTTTCCAACTATATCTCTCTGATATTGTGCTTTCACAGTATCTATAGGAAAAACAGTTATCCAGGACATACAACCGGCCAGCGCACCAGCAACAGGCACACATATAACGTCAAAATTGCTTTTGAAGGACTCGTCAATAAAATTATCCTCCTTTGCTTTTGCGCTCAATGATTGAAGTCCTAATTTCACCGTTTCATATATGCCATAGAAAAGGCCGGAAGAGCATGAATCCCTTAAAATGTGATATCTAAATCCGGAATACAAACCAGAAACACCTTCATACTTTATAATGGATTTTGTCACATCAAGCAAACTGGTGGGAAGACGGTCAGATGTTATATTCATTGCTGTATCTGAGTTCACAAGCATTATAATTTGTTGAAATATCTTTGTAAGTTCAAATGGGCATGCAAATGTCGAAACTACAGCACCAGCAATTCCCCCAGATATAAATGAGACTGGCATATTATTAATCACAGCAGCCAATTGTTTATTAGATGCTTTTTTGCTAGAAATTAAAGGTTCATATCCCCATATTGGATATAATGCCGATGATACTATGGGCTTTGCGTCGGTAAATATCGTAACGCCAAGCGATCTTGAAAACGAGGTGGATAATAAAGGAGCAACGATTCCTCTAAATAAACCACGAACTCCTTCTATGTGTATTGTATATTTGAAACATTGATAAGCATTCCTAAATGTATGTGTTTGCATCCTTGTTTTGATGGAATCTAATGGGAAGCCCACTGCAGTACTAAATAGAGAAGCTGTATAAGATAGAATTGGGATCTTGTATGGGGTAAGAAATTTAGGCATTGTGAACAAGGGATTATCATAAGTAATATTTCCCGTAATTGCAGGAATTATAACCGGGGCTTCATCGGTGTTATTCCCTCTCGCCATAATATGTTATATTCCGCTATAATTTTATCAAAATTGCCAAAATAAAATGAGAGATCAGTTAGAGTCCCTTTTGAAAAATAAAATGAATTAACTTATCACCTTGTTATGCCTTAGACCCGAAAGAAGATTTGTTTATCATAGAGTGTGTTGAATCAGCGTGTTAAAACGACTCTGAACAAGCAATCCCGGTAAGGTATGTGTATCGACCCTATTCCACAAATATGCCAGCGTTCTGAGTTCCCTCAGAATTTTGTGAAAAGCTGTCGTAAAGGAATATTGAATAGGGGAAAATAATTACATCATGAGATCATGTTAGTTGTTAATGATAATTTTACATGAGTGCATGCTTAAGTTTAGGTGATTCTGATTCTGAGTCAAATCAAAAATTTTTTCCCGCTATCTTTTTTTTCGTCCTTTATGTGCTTTGGGATGAATCAGGTGGACACGCTTAATTATCACAAGAAATCGATACAACGCATTTTATAGGAGAGAAAAACAGGTACTTCTGTTTCACAAAACTTCCAAACCAAACTCCGATGGTAAAAGACGCCAAATTTATTTTATGTGCGAAAAAATTATTAGTTCATTCCTACTCTTCGAACTTAATTAATTGGAGATTAAAGAAAATTGATAATTCGTCACTAGATTGAAAATCATACGTATAGAATGAAAAATATAAATTTCAGTATGTACTACTAGAACTCGAAAAAGCAGAACCTGCTGCAATTGAGAACAAACAAAAATAAGGCATATTCGTGTTCCACTGAGAAAAAGATGGGAACTGTCTGATCATAATGGAAGTTCTGCTTCAACATCCTTAACAGCCTTAACCAAAGCATTTGCAATCTTTGTTGCCTCGGTTGCAGTGATAATGTAAGCAGGTGCAATGGAAATATGGTCACCCATTGCAACGATCTTTCCATCCTTGTCTTTGTAAGCGCCATTTGTTCCCTGCATAGCCATAGTGGTGATACCATTTTCTAGAGCTTTATCACCAACCTTGTAGGCAACCTTCCACTCAGATGGGAAAGATTTCTTCGTCTTTGGATCACAGAACTCCAAAGAAAAGAACAGAGGAAGTCCTCTAATATCACCCACGATCTTGGAATCCTTCAACTGTTTCTTGATCTCATCCATCAAATCCTGTCCAACCTTGGAGCCTTTCTCAATAAGATGCTCCTTTTTAAGCTTCTTCTGGACTGCCAAACCAATCTTACAATTGAACTCATGGCAATGATAAGTCTGGGCACCGCTGACTTCGTTAGAACCTTCAACAATTGCCTTTTTCACCATTGGGGAAATAAGGACACCTGCCAATGTAACAAATCCTGAACCAATAGTCTTACCGATGGTCATAATATCAGGACCGTTACCACTGGTCATGAATTTCTCGTAAGTGTGATAGTAACCAGATCTTCCGAGTCCGCACATGACTTCATCAAGCATGAATAAAGCTCCGTACTTGTGGCAAATCTCCCTAGCACCATCTAAGTATCCCTTTGGTGGGGGGACGGTACCAAATGTGGAGCCTCCAACAGTTTCAAAGATAACACCACAAATAGTAGATGGATCATTCTTGATAAAGCAATCTTCCAACTCTTTTAAAAGCTTTTTGGTGTAGTCCTCTTCACTAACGGTGGCGCTGGTTCCCCTGTATGGGTTGCAAGCAGAAACCTTTGGAGTTTGTTCGTCACTAAGAAGCATCTGCTTAAAGTCTACCTTTCTAATTCCATCACCGATAGACAAAGCACCGACGGTGAACCCATGATAGGCATTTTTTCTTGAGATAAAACGGAATCTCTTGGTGTCTCCACGTTCGTTATGATATTGCTTAGCAATCTTCATGGCATTCTCATTGGCCTCAGATCCAGAGCCAACCCACAATGCAGATGCAAAATGGCCTTCTGGAGATCTGTCAATGATAAACTTGGAAAGCTCTTCGGCAGCATAGTTCGAGAAGTAGATACCAAAAGAGTAAAATGAGTTCTTTGCTGCCTCACCCATATAAGTAGTTATGTCCTTGTCCTTATGACCCAATGATCCAACTGCAGCACCAGTCATAGCATCAATGACAGTCTTACGAGCTTTTGTCTTTGGATCTTCATAGGTGATATACATGCCGTCAGCATCAACCAACATTGGTGCAACCTCAGAGACGTGTCTCTGGAAAACGTATGATTCTGGTCCGTCTTGAGTCATTCTGATAATTTTGTTCAATTTTTATGATTTTAGTTTGATCTTTGATCGACGCTCTTAAAATAGTGTCAAACGGTTGCTAAAAGTGATATTATTTAGTGTTCCTAGCTTGGTACTTAAAAAAAAAAGGAAAGCTGTTGGAATTGCGTATCCAAGCTGTATTAAGAAGAGAAATCTACTCCTATTTATACCTAGTTCTGCCTAAAGTGTGGTCGTTAGCCTCATATACATAGTGCCCGCAGCTAATTTGAAGATAGCCGCATATTCGGGTTAGCCTTGAAAATATTCCTGAATAGGAAACTCTAATCCGCATACTCGGAATCCACCAAGGGAATGAATTCACATATATGGAAACACGGTACGGGATATTTTATTATCAGATAATTTCAATACGTACGGTTATATTATCTTAACTTTAGAAGTTAAAGATCCAGCCTAATGCTTTTAGATCTGATGACACATTTTTCTGTGAGATAACGGATCAGATGTTAAAACCTGACTCCAAAAAATGAGTAAAAAAAAATATGTAATGTGATCCTCTCAGTACGAATATGGGTCCCTATTGAACAATAGTTTATATGGCATTTGTCGCTAATACTGCAAAAAGATATATTAACCGTTTAATAGCATCAAAATGTATGGTTAAAGGTAAGTGGTAAACGCAGAAGCATGTAACTGAGCCCAGAAGTTTGCTGTCACTAAAGGATATACTTACTTAATTAGGAATGTGTTGGCGAAAAATCTGTGAGGGGGAAGAATGGATAGCTGCCACTGAAATTTTTCTTGTGTCGCCTACCTGCCCTCGCCTGTTATCGTGTCCGAACGCACATTTAACGACCAATGGTCCAAGTTGCCCTTTTCAATTAATGGAGGAAGCAAACGTATATACAATCAATAGTCTTAATAATAGCATTCACTAAATTCATCCTAAATAAATATACAACGGGGAAAATATATATTTCTTTTTATTTCCTCACATATCTATGGTATCTTTAAAGCTAATTATGTTGTTATAGCGCACACCATTCACAACAGAATCATCATTAAGCAAGTCGCTGCTCTCTAATGTCTCTCCTATATCATATTGATCTCTTGATGCTACTAAAATAAGACCTTTAGATCTGATAGATTGGGCCACCTTAGGACAAATCTGCAGTAACTCTCTCGGAACAGTAACACCAAGTAGATTGTTCGTGCAGGCAAAATCAGTAGCAAGCTTTGTAGATCTCGAAAGTTTGTCTTGGTAGTGAAGACTGCTTACATACTCAGATGAATCCTTGTTAATAGAGTCAATATTATCGATAAGAAGGTTGGATCTCTCATTAATTTTTCTTGTCCTTGCCTCCTCCTCTATTTTTTTACTGCTTGTCACCACTATACGATCCTTCTTCGAAAATCCGTTAGCAGTACATTCGTAAAACCTCCCATCCTTTTTGTTTAGTTTGATACCACTAAGATTGTAGAATACAGGATAGTTTGGCTGCTTCCAGTTCAGTATAGTGCATACAGTGCTGTTATCCGAGGAAAGAATAAGCGATCTGGAACGAGAGGTGTTGCCGTTATGCCGTAGTGTCCTAACATGATTGAAAATGTCCGTTAGAATTAAATCAATAAAGTTGTTGAGACAGTTGTCTGTGCTAGTATTCAAATGCTCTTCTATATTGCATTTGTGAATGAGCTCCTTGGAGGACACAGATGTGAAAAGTTTAATGTCATAAAATTCCATCTCGTAAACGGATGGATAGAATATTTCGAGGTTCAACGCAAATTCCGGATCAATGGCATCTAAAAACATACTAAGGGGCATGTACAACTTTTTCAAAACTTGATGTAATTCCGCACCATTGTGTGAATTCATGTGTTTCAACCGATCGCAGATACTCTCATATCCACCTGTATCCTTATATAGTAAATCACTGAGCTGTCCAAAATTAAAACAGCACACTGGTAAGGAAACATTATCACTAATTTTAACAAGGTAATCCGGACAAACAATAGGTGTCCCGTCATTGAGAACGTAAACATGAACTGTATGATAAATTCCAGTAAGTGATGAGGCTGTGACGAATGAAACGTTGGTGTTTTGATGCTTGCTTTTCTTCAATTGGGATGTGTTATCCTGGATGTCATTCTTTAATGTTTTTTTCTCCGCGACCGATGAAGATTTCCAATAAGTATCATATAAAGATATTTCAAGTGGTGTTCCACTATACGGGTAAACTATTTCATAATTAAACCTCAAAAAGCCGGTGTTGCGAAGTTTGACATCCAAAAGCGGTATCTGAAGATCACCACCAAGCTTTGATCCTGACCCAGGATGGGAAGCAACAAGTAAAGAAGATGGTAATGTTGCCTTGGCTAATAGACGTGTTCCAAACGTAGGAAAAAGTTCAAAGTCAATATTAAATGAGTCATCTAATGCATCTGTCTGAAAGGCAATAGTCTTTTCACTGCTGAGAACAGGAAGTAATAAGTTTCTGGGTATCAAATCATTCTTATCACATGATATCGTAATCCTTCCTGGAACGGATGTAAGGAAGCTATCCGAATTTAATTCAATCGAATTACGGGAAGTATAAAACGATATTTTGAGGAAAATCTTTTTCTCAAGAAAGTTGTGACCATACTTCCTTAGCGGAATAATTGGAGGTGGAAGAGAAAGATCTGGAATTACATCAATTGACATTCCCAATTGTGGAAGCATATTTGGTTGTAAGGATGGCTTAAGTGCAGCTGATGGTGCTGCATGAATCTCATGTTGCGATACTTGCTCGACGGATTTTGTTTTCTTTTCAAGTTGAGTGTTTGACAATATAAATTTGCCCGTAGCGCATCCCGCATTATCATTATTATCCTCCAATAGAACATTAAGAACTGAAATATTACCATCCCAAATAGCATAATATAGTGGATCGCATCCTTCATCATCCTCCACATTAAAATCAGCCCCATTACTAATAAGTTCTCTAGTCATTGAAACATGTCCCTCCATCACCGCATAAAATAGAGGAGACCATTTATTCAATTTATCAAGCTGATTAATATCAGCTCCATATTCTATAAGAAGTGGAAGTAAGGATGTATGACCACAGGAGGCGACTATATGAAAGGGTAAAAGTCCCTCTGCATTACATTGAGAGCTGCTTGTCAATAAATGCTTGCCTATTGCCAGCTCAGGACTACCAAACCTCTCGAGGATCATCTTCACTACCTCGTGATTTCCAATTTTACAGGCAACGTTTAATGGCAAATACTTAGGCTTAAGCTCATTTTGCGGTGGAAAGCCGTTGGCACCAAATTCCAAAAGTGTCTGCACACAGTCGACATGATCATTCAAAATCGCCAGAAGAAGTGGAGAAATCGAATCATTGTCCATAGCATCAATAATAGAATGCGTAGCCGAAAAAGATAAAAGTAGATGAAGTAAATCATCACGTCCATTCTCAGTAACATAATGAAGGCATGTTCTTCCAGAAACATCCTTTGCAGTTGGGTCAAGATCAGGGGTAAGCATTAATTTGACAATATCGTTCCTACCCCTCTTACATGTTGAAGCTTCAATCAAGCAAGTGCGACCGTTAAGATCATCTGTGAATTTCAAGTCTATGAATTCCTTAAAAAATTGATAAAATCTCATCAAGGATTCATCTGAAATATGAATATTTGGAATTAGAAGCAAAAACACTTTGGATAATGTGTATTTCTTTGTAGCATCAGGGAGTTTTGTTATTATCTGATTGGACCAGTCCTTGAGTTTAGCAATTTGATCATCTTGGGATAAATTTGCGTTCTGAAGAGTGATCTCATAGAAATCACGATATAATTCGTCACATGCTCCTGAAGCCGAAAAAGCTTCTAGCTCAGAGTATTCTTGTGCCTTCAAGTTGTCAGTCAGTAATGATGTTGAAGACGCCAGGTCTCGCTTCCGTCTATTTATCGATTCCGTTGGTATTTGTTTTTTGATCTGTGACTCACTATAAGAGAAGCTTGTACCTCCATCTACGAAATTCTCCAGTTCCATCAAGTTGTTTGCTGCCAGATCACTTAGTTCGATAATTTCACTCCGATGAAAGACTGGTTGAACATTCACTGCCGTTGTCAAGTATAATTCCTTTGTGGTAGATTTGCTTCTCTTATCCCATTTCTTGAGCACCTTAGTAAAGCCTGTCTCATTTAGTTCAACAAATTGCTCGAGTCTATCTAGATCTTTTGTAAATTTTTTAAACCCATCATACAAGCTCACAAAATTGACACTATTCTTGTTAATGTTGCCATGACGGTACTGCTCCTTTTTCTGAATAAGAATATCCAAACGAAATTTAAGTTCTGCCTCTTTCTTTAGGTAGAAATCATTGACTTTCTCTAATTCCCTTTCTAGCCTAAAAAAAAAAGATCCTTTCCTGTCTTGTAGGGGAGTAGATGCATCCTTAGTCAAGGCCTTTATTAACTTCTTTAGGGCCTTGTAATTGATAAAGTTCCCCGAATATTCGGGAAACTCCAATTGTCTGGCTGCAAGGTACTTTCCGAATTTCATAGAAACTTCAAGTCAGAACTTCTTACGAACACTTCCTGCACTTCACGATCAGCACTGATTCAAAAGGTGTTAGGATCTCTGCTAAATATTGAACTTATCAGGATCGAAACAAAAGAAAACTAAAGTGAGATGAGATATGAGAAGAGAAAAGAAATAGATGCAAGAAATTATATATATTCAACACGCTTAGAAATTGCACATTTATGGGGGTCTCCCGAAGACAGTAAATAATTGTTAGTGTTATTGAGGACTGGATATAGAGGTCAAAAAAAACTGAAAAAAAAAAGCGTGCGCTGGTGGTGCTTCAGTAAGAGAAAGAGAAATATAATGATAATATTCTGTGCACCTCAAAGAATTGCGGGCGTGCTACTCTTCCAATTTGTTATATGTTCGTTTCAGTAAACTATAATTTACACAGAGTTAAGTTTATATAGTTGGAGAATCACGTGAGAATCTGTTGCATTCCAGGGTAATTTTATCAAAAATTGAGCATGGAAGAGAAGCGATATGTTGAGCGCGTAATATGGTCCCCCATGTTTGCTACTTTCGGTGACTTTTTCCTTTAAGCTGTTGCGTGCTTCGGTAGTGCGGCAACCCGTGGCGATTAATACTTGATGTGTGAAAAAAAAGTACAATCACGGCTAAGTATCCGGATATAACCTACCGACAGTTTACTTAAACCATATATTATATGGTTGTCTCTCTACTCCCCATGATTCACAATTTTTGAGCTCAAGCAAGCTACTTTATATTGATATTTCCATCTATACATCTGCTAAATTATGACATCGCAGTAAGCCTCTTCGAACAAAAAAAACCTGTTTCCAAGATGTGATGGTAGAAAGATCTGAATCGATAAATATGAAAAGAAAAAAGAGAAGAAATGATAGTAATAATAAAAAATGAAAGCTGAAAGGGCAGGTATACTTGGAATATGTAATCAAGAACAAAAATGGCGGTGATCTTGTATAAAGATCGTTATACCGAATAAATAGTAATGAGCTGGTAAAAGTGGAAGCAACAAAAAAAAATTTGGGAGAAAAAATGTATTGCAGTGATTCTTGAGACCTAGATACGTTGATGCATAGTTGCTCGCATCTATATATCATTTCCGTTAACAAAGTTCTCAAATTCCATCTCCACATCATTCAACCCATTAAATTCGTAATGATTATCGTTATTCATTCTAGTATCACGCTTTTCTAGTAAAGCACGTTGTTCTATCTCGTCTATAGTGTCTCCATATTTAGAAACCGAAGACTGACTTTTTTTCCTGCTCCACTCAGCATTTTGGAATATAGAATCGTCCACTAAAGAATTAGGATCGTCAAATATTGAAGGCTCATCCTTTTCCCCCTTAGACCCCTCGACAGAATATATTTCAGGAATATCTAGCAGTTTGAATTCGTGACTATTTGTTGAAACAAGTGTGGTGCCGCTTAGTGAATCCATTGTGTCCGTGGTCTTAACGGATGTCAGCATTGTACTAGGAGTCGTAGAAACTGTCGATGTAAGATCGTCCTCTTCACTCAAAGCTGTTGGAGATCCTTGGTGCATGGCTCTATGTTGTATTGATGTCGTATCCCACCCTTTACTACCAAGATTAAGAAACTGATCCATTGATTGGGGCGCATTCCCTGAAAGAAGCTGAGGAACTGCAGTGTCCATACCAATACTTTCGTTGCCCCCTTTGGTCATAAATGGAACCTTCGTCTCCATGGAATCTAATCTATCGAGATCCACAGCTTCTGCCGTCGGCGAAGATGTTAAATCTTGATCAACTCCATTTAAATCGACCAGAGAAACAATCAAATCATTTATATCATTCACATGTGCTCTCTTCACTCCACGTTTAATTGGCGAGGCACCCGAAATTGTTTGCCTGCGTATCCTAGCTTTGCATGCATTTCTGTTAGCTGAAGGTGACCTTCTCCGAGGGATTAATGGTTTGACCACTGTATGATTTTGCTGTATCTCAACTCGTTCGGGAACCAATGGTAGAGACGTGGCCCTCTTGACCTCAACGCTTTCAATATTACCGCATGTACTGTGTTGAGCAGCAGTATTATATGGTGTATTAACCTCTACATCCGACTGCAATCTCTTCAGCTGAGTCATTAATTTCACCACTTCTAACTTCAAATAATAGTTTTCCTCGTTCACCTTCAATATTTGTCTTTTTATCGGATTCTCAACCAGAGAGGAATCTACCTCGATGTACGGTTCGTTGTTCCGCGCAAATTTAACACACTTTACATCAATATTTGTCTTAGAAGGAACACTAAGCGATCTAACAGGTTTCTTAGCACTGAGCTTGTTAAGTTTTGTAGAAAAAGTGTTGTTCTTATGCTCCTTCTTTGCCCCAATCCCCTCCATAACTTGTTGCGCAATCTTAGGTCGATCAACTTGTCGTTCCCGTTTAACTTTGGATCTAATTTCTTGAGGTTTCTGTTCGGCCTTAATAGTGCTTTCAACCTGTAGTCGTGTTAACTTCCCTGCAGTCACATCCTTCTTCGATGATTTCTTTTTCGATGTATGTTTTCGTTCCTTCTTCTTCTTGTTCTTCAACAGCGAAGGTTTTCTACCAGGTTTAGGTCTCGGAGGAAGAACCCAATTCTTGCTTGTACGAATAGTAATAGGTTTATCTGGAATTGCTGACAGTGATAATGATTTAGCTAACATAACAGGTGATAACGAGTGCTCATCGTGACTGTGGTTGCCTTTCGAACGAGCACTCTTTAACTCTATTTTGTTCGATTCTCTATGAGCGGATGGCCTTGCCGGTGCGATTGGAACAAAGCCATTCAGCCGCCCACTAGCCATCGATTCCAAGTTCTTCTCTTCCTGCAGCTGTCTGTTCTTAAGAGGTTGTACTGACTTTGCATCGATCGACATTAGTGTGGTCAAATAGTTCTAGATAGAATCTTGCAACAAACTATCGATGGTACTGTATGCGTATAACTGACGTTGTCCCTAAGTTGTCGTATGTGTAGAAATGTCTAACCAAAAATGATTAATCATGCAATGTATAGCTTAGTGTAGTCGGTTGTTTGGTAAGATGAACGTCTCTAATAAATATTTCTTACACCAAGAGCAATGTAGTGTAAGTAATGACGCAAAACTATGCGCGAAAGTATGACTTCAAATCGGGCAAACTAAAATTAAAGTGTCAGCTCGTATAGCCAGAGTTGTTTGACGCGGCGTATAATGGATTGTGATCTAAAGTTCCGATAATAAACACCCAAAATAAATAAATGTATGCGGTGGGGCAGATTTTGAATAACGGCAACGTAATGCAATCTCCAAAAGAATAAAATGGGAAAAATTGAAAAGCAAAATGATACTGTATGTATTTATGTGTATCTATATGCTCTCTCTCCAGTTGCCGATCTTTTAAAGACCTCGTTTGACCAAGATATATGTAAAATGGTTCTATCTCTATAAATAAATTGAGTGTTATTAGTGAATGAAGCTTGAGTCAAAAAGACTCCCACGAAGTGTTACGGTACTATAATAGAATATGGATGAAGTAAAAAGGAAATGAACGGATTTTATTACTTCTTGAAATTTTGCGGTTTATCAATTTGAAAGCTCTTCCTTTCCACTTGGTTATTTTTTACTTTTCTCTACTTTCCCTTTCCTGCTTCGCTTCTTTTCCTCCAAAAAAATTTTCCCCCTCCGACCACCCGCTATTATTTTTTTTGTTTCTGAACAACAAGCGTCTTTGTGGGGTGCGTGTAATCAAGGGGGTGCAAGTCGTAAAGATGACGGGGGAAGCCTTGAAAAAAAAATAATAAAATAACAATAAAAAAGTACAATAGAATCCTCATAGTGCAACAAAAACATTTTTAAAGATGTTTCTGCTTTAGGTAACGATTTGAATTAGTATTCATTTATTTCGGTGAACGACGCTATTTTACGCCCTCACCGGTTGTGCCATCCGAATCCCAGAAATAGGTAATAATAGTACTGAAACCAGTTTAATGAAATTTTCGGATTTAAGAGTAGCACCACGGCGGATTGCAGTCATAAGCCTTTTGTTGAAGTTCATATCTATAATTTCGATGATGCGGGTATATCAGCACTTCCTGTATTTGGCTTTGCCCGCACTTTTATTATACTTCCTTTCTTCCCTGCCCCTGTTAGTTTTCTTATCTGGTAGAATATAGAATATATTCAAATAACCTATAATAATGTCGACCGCTGAGAATGTCAAATGTACCGAGTCTCTACGAAAAAAAAAAAAAGCCGAATGGTCAGGGCAGATTCCGAAGTAAACTTTGGAGGGTTATTACTAAGTAAGAAAAAGGCCGGGATCAGTTTTCTCGGATCATCCGGTTTCTTTTATTAATGATCGTAAATAATTATATTCTATTGTCTATTTTATAAGCAACATTCCCTATTTATTTTTCTCCAGTTTTTCTTGTTAGTTACTTCGATTCTTATAATCACACATAGGTCGTTAAATAATAATATATGTCTTATTGTATTTATATGTATTACCCCGGTACAAGTAAATGCAACTTTACTCTATCTACCACATATTTCGGCGACTATTTTTTGATTAGTTATTATATATGTTATATCTTCCCAATAATTTGCTGAAGCTATTCGGAAATTCTATTTAGTCTGCAAGTTCTAGTATCTACTGCTTGTTCTTAGTGTTGGTGATCACGTGACAAAATGCTTTTGTCGCTTCTCGTGTGATCATACTAATAGAGAAAATTTCGGTGGAGGTCATTACTAATGGGTGTATGTCAGATTTAATTTAAGGTTTGAGCCCTTTTTTATTTTTAGATGGGATCTTCGCGGAGTTGTCTCACCTGAATTCAACACTTCAAAATTTTCTTCGTCTAATACTCGTGTGGGGCCACTTTCATATTCTCGGTAGAATCGAAAACAATTGAAATATATTTCTCACAAAGCACCGCTATTAAACCATATGAGGTTCCATTTGCATCTTTGAGTTCTATATTGTTTTCTAAAGGGTTGCACACATAATAACTTCTCGAACAGGCTTTTTTGTAACAAAGTAACTTTCCGCTAGTGTCATGCTTTTCTGCATTTAACCTCATGCCCTCTTATTTAAATGTATGCCGTGCATTATCAAAGCATGTTATAAGTCTGGTGACAAAAATTTGTTACAACAGAAACGCTTAAAAATGATCAATATGGTATTACACGCAATTGCGAAACTGTTCCTGTGCATTGGAAATGTCATGAGGCCCTTCCCTAGTTTTTATTTCATTTATTTATGAGTAAATGGTTCCCATTTGAGTACCCAGACCTACCCCGGATTTCGGTTTCCGTGTATCCTATCATGTGCCAGGCGAATCTGGATCAAATTCTTCTTATTCTTATTTGTTTAATTATTATTATTAACTGAACTGGAAATGCGTATTGTGCCATCATAGCAGCCTGTACATATGTTCATCTTTTCATGAAGTCGAAAAGATCCAGCCCGTCAATTTCATTCTTTGACCGTAAATTGTTTCCTTTCCTTCTCTTTCGTTCAAGTAGCTCATTTAATGCTGTACCACGATGATGTTTCCTCCTTTTTTTTCTAATCCTTTCTGAAACTTTGTCTAACCGCCGTTTATTTTGTGCAGCAGTGTTCTTATTTTTTGTTTCATTTTTGTCAGTGTATTGACTTCCCTTCTGTGCTAAGATGCCTGTAAATCTAGTTAATGCATTGCAATTCAAGCATCGATACACTAATATTCGGTCGTCAATTAAATTTTTACCGCATTCCCTAATGTTTTTCTCTTGATGTTTCTTTTTGTTTGCATATTTGATCCTAACTTGTAAATTTAACCCAGGTATAAGTATACTGCGGCAATGCCAGCATACCGTGAGATCAATGTGTTGCTTTTTCAGGTCTATATTTATCTTTTTTCCTCCGTTTTGCCCTCCATCAAGTTGTATGGTTCCTTTTAAAGTGCTTTCGGGATCCGCTCCTATATTCTGCAAGCTCTCATTGTATTTACCCAAGTACTTGTATTGTAGAGATGAGATCCTCACAGAATGTGCTATATTGAACTCATATATAATCCTTTCTTGTTGTTCCTCACTCATTCCAAATTATTTGTAAAATATTATCAACTTCCCGTTCCTGGCTTTTCGAAATGATAGTCAAACCTTGCTTAGTTGCGATGTAGATTTTTTTTCATCAAGTACCGAAACTAAAGCTCCAAACTTTTTTTTTTGTATGATCGAGACGGTTTAAATTGTATCTCAAAATTCGAAGAAATTGTTTTATCCACTTCAATATTTTCGAAGTTTTTTAATTACATTTGGCGCATTGTATTAACTGTTAAATTATTACATCCGTACGTTTAATGTTATAATACCATAATCTCTCTTTTTATCCGCTTGCAATCACGATCTCTGGTTGAGTCCTTTGTACGTTCATTTTCCAATGCATCTGGATTTTGTAGTTGTCTAGCCTTTCTCTTACCCTTACACTCATGCTCTGGCCACTTTTGCAACTTTATCGAATTATTTTTCTCATTTTTGCTGTTCTTCTTTGAACCTTTTACGCAAAGCTTTTTTTGTTGTTTAGGCTCTTGTGATAAACGTGGAACACATGACTCTACGTAATCGCACCAATCATCGCAGTCACAAACTATCTGATAGTCTATGTATGTATCCCAGACACTTTGACAAATTTTGGTGTTATTTATGATTGCAACTTTTCCATCAGGAACATTTCTGTGTATTCGTCGGCACAATTTCCTCACGAGATTTTTCACACCGTTCACTTTTAAAGATGTCCCAAATATAAGGAAAAGTTTGGGGTTCCGGATGATATCCCTGGACAGATTTTTTGCCAGTATTTCTCCATATGGGTGCTCCTCTCCATATAAAACAATGTTTGGTCTAATTATACCAATGCTTGATTGGCAGCACCTCTTTCCCTCTTTTTGTCTCTTTTTATATTCCTCCATGCAGCTGGGACATGCAATAAGAAAACCTGCATCTTCCTTAGCTCCCTTCTGATTGACATATATTTCGTTCCATTTAAATTTTTTAGAACACCGGCTACATTTTAAGGTATTTAAATCGCCGTGAAGCTGAACGACATCAATATGGTTCCAATCATTTAACTGATCGAATTCGGTCCTCATTCCAAGTCGTCTCTCAAGTCCATCGATATTTTGAGTATAGCATCGCATAAGCTTTTTATGACTATTCAAATACTTTATAAATTGATGGGTTTTCGTGGGATGTGCACATTTCACCTTTTGATAATACATGTTTTGCATGAATTCATTAAATAACCGGATGGTACTTTCGTCTCTATATATCGAAACGTCAAATAATTCCCGACAATTAATTGTCCCGTTGCTATATTTCTGTTTATATAATCCACTTGATGATCGAAAGTCTGGAATACCGGCATTTCTGCTAATTCCAGCACCTGTAAGAACCACAATTTTTCTTGTACTAGAAATCAGCTTGTTTAGAGTTTGCAAATCGTCTTGAGAATCCGGATCATCTAATCTTAAAGTCTTCATCCTGGGTTAACAAGAGGGCTTAAGGGGCTCGTATTGACTTGTACTAGTTCCAATCTTCACAGTTTTCTTCTTCATCTATCTAAAAAGTGAGAAGTATTTGTAGGAATTTGGCGATTCCTTCATCCTTTTTTTTTACTAGCTCACTTCGTACTCACACCCGAAACTGCACTAAATGCCAAAAATATGTGTTTACGTTTTCCCTTTTTTGGCATGTTCACAATTTTTGTTTCTATGCCAAAAATTCGAACTGCCTTCATCCATAAAGACCATAGTGGTGTACAGTTGTTTTATGATACGATACGAAATTTTTGGATTTATGTATGTTACACTGCCTTAATATGTACGTAGGAAACTGTTTAATCATTTGGGAGTACTTGCACTTAAGCACGGGCATTTGTTTCCATTATATTATTATCAATCTTGTACTTTATTTAGGTTCTCTTTCTCATTTTTTAAATTTGCTCAACTAGTTCTTTACATAATGCAAGGGGCAGCATCTCATATCAAAACAGTTATAATGTACCGGCCTTTTTTTTGCTACGTCACCACTTTAGTGTCCATTTTCTTTCTTGCTTTTTCACTGGCAGAACGTTCAGCTCCAAATCTCTGAAGGTATATCTTATCATCAATTATATTATAAATATGTACATTTACTGTTTGTAAAATCGGCGCCCTTTTTACGAAGCAAACTAAAATATGCTATTTCTTAAGGCAGCTATGATATGCTGTTCCATAATTTGAAGAGGGACAAAACTAGCACGTATAAAAATGGATGGTACGCCAAATAAACAAAACTCGAAAGGTTCAAAGGCAAAAGAATAAGGATAAGTAAATATCAATTAAGATACTTTCGATATCTAGATCAAATAGAGAGAACAGCTGAACTAATGGGCAAAAATTGGAGTGTATAACAAAAATCAGAACGGAATAGAGAATAATAAAAATATTAGTTTTCCCTGTCTTTCTGAGTTTCCAGAACCCTATTGAACAAATCAGATATCATGATGTCCGAAAGTTGGTGCTTGTTTTTCTTTTGATTAATTTTCTCTGTTCACGAAGGATTTCAAAGCGTCGACTTGCTCTTTTTTCACCGGAGAAGTTACAAACGGTTTGTTTCAACATCAGGTTTTTGTTTCTTTGTTTACGCTTTGCATACAAGAGAATTATTTACATCACTCAGCGTGAGTTATATACAAAAAAAAAACAGATCGAAATGTTATCGACATATTTTGTCAAGTTTCATAGCAAATAGTCGCATAATCCCAATTCATGCTAAAACTTGCCAGCATTTGATTTTAGACTTAAATTTTACTTTTTCTTTAGGATTAGGTTCTCTTCTAATTGTTATCTAATTTTAGAAATATTCTCCCTGGCAGACCTTTTGGTCCTCTTTAATAACCAATGCAAAAGGAGAGTTTGGGTAAAAGCAACTTTTTTCATTCTCATGCATTCATACGCAGTTTGAATTATGTGTGGGCACCGTTCATTAACCAGAATATTTGCATTCCAACTTCATACTTTGAAATTTTTGAGACCCTGTCAACGCTAACATTCACCAATTATGTTGATTTTTCTGTTTAATTGTTGTTATTTCGTATGGACATTTCCATTCAATCGTATCGTTTCCGTATACTATTTCTGTCAAGATTGTTCATTAAGGTACACACTCTATCAATGACGTCGAACCAACGTTATTTTGGATTCGAAAAAGCATTTTCATGTTCTTAAAACGGAAAATAAAGTTATTATTACTTTTTATTTCATGCTACCACTTTCCGGTTAATTTCTTCGGAATGGATGAAAAAATGGATTCAGATGATCAGGTTAATCGGTTTGTATGATAAATTTATTGTTTTTTTTGCAAATAAATTTAAAAACATGGGAACTTGATTATTTTTCTGTAATGTACCCCTGCATTTATTTTTTACACCCGATTCTACCTGCACCTTAGAATTTGAGTTTGAGATATTTTTAGCATCCTACAGAATTACCTTACGTTAAATGTTTCGTTCCTATTCTGTGACAATTGGTTTCCACTTTTAACAAAGGTCATTTATTGCAGTTTTATTTTTAGTCATCCTTGTACATTCTGTGAAAACTAGTATTGCAAAAAGTATATAAAGATGTTGATTGCTGTCAGTTTGGGAGCTTAATCACTTATTAGTATTGTAGAATTTATACAGTTTCTCAACAATTTGTAATCTAACTGAGCGACTTCTGATTTTTGACAGAAACAAAATGAAATTCAACTTAGCTTTTACTACTGTTGTTGTGTCTGCCGCTTGTGCTGCTGCCGAGGATATAACTCTTACTGTTCTCTCGGACAACAGTGAAGTCAAAGGAATGGCTGTTTCCAATACTCACGAGGGTGCAGGACTCAACTATCTATTCATAGGCGGTACGGATGGTCCTACTTACACTTATGATGCTGATAAAAAAGCCATTAGTCAGCCATTTACAGGAAGTTATGTCCAATATTTGACTGCTATGGAGCACTTTATGGCTATGTCCGTCTCGACTTCTGTGGATGTTTACACATTTGATGGTAATCTTTTGGCTTTGAATGGAAGTACGAAGAACTTTTACGCTTGTAAAAATACCGGTGATCCATACGAGTATTCTGCAAGCAGTTATGAGGTTATGTACTATGCAAGTGATGCCCCTTCAAGTTGTCTCAGCATCCAGCTTTCTAAGGCAGGTTCGTCAGCGAATAGTAGTTCTTCTAGTGATGCTACTTCTAGTTCCACCGCTGACTCTAGTTTCATTATTGGTAACAGTACTTCTCAAACTATAGCTTATGAAAATGCTACTGAGTTTGCAACTGTTACTTGTACAGAAACACAATGCCAAGTTTCGAAGTCAGCAGCATCATCAAGCAATACTGCAAAAACCGATACTACAATTTTGACAGAAACTTGTACTGAAGCTAAATGTACTTCAAAAGCTTCAAGCACTAAGGCAGCAATTACTGAAGCCCCTGCAAGTACATTATCTACATCGGTGTCATCCGCATCCAGTGCAATATCCGTTTCAGGTTCATCCACGTCCAGTGCTTTGTCCACGTTTTCTGCTGCTGCCGAAAAGATCATTGGATCAAAAAGTGTGTTTGCTATGGGGTTGGCTGCACTTTTAGTCCTCTTATAAGGATGATCAAATGTGATATAGTTTAAAATACTATATTCGTGTTCATTGTTCATTTATCCATTTAACTTTATTTTAGCGAAATAATAAGTAATTGCATTATATAATTGTTTGTCAGAACTGAATTTTTTTTTTATTGACAATAATTGGAATGTAGTAAATTTCCTGTGGGATTCATTAATTATTAGTACTGATTAATTTTTTGTGCAGAAAATTAATGGATGCCGAAGAAAAAGAAAATGGGGTTTCATGTAAATTTTCTTCTTAAATGGGGTATAGTGCATATTCGATGCATACGTACCTGAAGGATTCATTTATATTCTACATTGTTATGCTTTACTTCTAAAAGAGCTTTATTTAATGTGTTTACTTATTTTTACTGATGTCCCTTTTAATTTTGCTCATTTCTTTTTAACTTTAAAGATATTTAAACAACGTTTTGCATAATTACTTAACAGTACTATAGTGTCGGGGAAAACTTTTTTATAATAAATAGGCAAACTTAAAAAATTGTGATTTGGGGCCTTTTTATGTTGCAAGTAGAAAGATTTGTTAACTTAATAGGCTGTAATATTAAACTATGAATTTACTTATGCTGGTTCAATTCCAATAAGGTACGAAATGATGTTTTGAAGCCTGCTATTCTTCAGAGATATTATTCCTTGGCATTGGATTCCAGCAGATATCTTCGTAAATAATTGTAATAGATGCCTCGACATTCACGGATATGTAAACTGCTCTGCCCTGCCTATGCCAAGAAAGCTCGCTCATGAGTATTTAAGGTATTTAAGCATGTGCATTTTCTCTTCTTATTAAGTTCATTTTAGCTTCCTCCTTAGTTCTTTTTTTTTACTTTTATACTTTTCCTTTCCTTAGCCTTAAAAGCTCTCAATATACTAATTATAACAAGAAACTTCGTAAATAACCGTGTCACTGTTGTACATATGAGAATGTTACCTAGTATTAGGCAATCTATTATCATATGTCATTAGATTTATTTGTTTTGAGATCTGAACTTATTCTAAAATAACGAAGATTTAGAATAATATCTAATAGA
>ERZ746981.179-NODE-179-length-46367-cov-11.257421_pt1 | contig 46367 bp, 24 predicted proteins | sample MGYA00374948_ERZ746981 | MGnify/ENA primary metagenome ERZ746981 (study PRJEB28757, sample SAMN06711160) | food metagenome | host: microorganism | place: China:Harbin | collected 2017-01-30 | study: EMG produced TPA metagenomics assembly of the Analysis of...
ATGAAATAATCAACTAGTTTGTATTCACTAGGATATAGATAAAAGCACCCCTTTGTATATGTTTATAATTTGAAGTAATGTTATATTTATTTTAATGACTTGTTTTTATTTGTTTTATTTGCTTTTTTCTTATTTTTTATCTTCTTGTTATCTTTTCTCTTATTCTTATCTCTGATCTTCTTATTCTTTTCGTTTTCTTCTTCTGTAAGCTTGTCAAAACAATAGAGGGATAGAACAATGAGGTTCCAAGAAGAACAATGTCTATTGCCTACATTGTTATATAAGAAGAAGAATGACAACTATATAGAGATGAGATATCTTCTTGTGTCTATACTAAATTTTATGTACATGTTATATACTGTAATAAGTATCAAACTATGCTAATCTGGTAACACTAACTTTAATCCGGAGTCAAACTAGAAGTATTGAAAAATAAAATAACAGGTCTTGTCGCTTCGTAGAAGAAATAAGTCATGTAAAAAAATGCTCATTACTCTTTCGCAATTCCTTTTTATCTTTCTTACTTTACAAACTTCTTTCCTTTATCATGAAAACAATCAATTGACTAAATGGGCTGCATTCTTTATATAGAGACTTAAGGGTGCCACTTTCACACATGAAACCAATCAACAATGATCTCTCAAAACAATAGAAGTATAGAACAATAATGTTCTAAGTAAAACATGCTATATTGTCTACGTTGTCGCATAAAAAAGAAGGATGAGAACTATATAAAGCTGAGATCCCCTCTTGTGTCTACACTAAAATTTACGTACAATTTACATACTACAATAAATATCGAAATAATATACCAATCTGGTTATACCAACTTTAACATGATCATACCAATAAATAGTGATATGTTGTAGTGGACTAAACAATTCAACACTTCGGGTTTTACACAGTCTCGTTTCTTTTCTTTCAATATTTTTTGACCTATCCTTTAAGAATCTTAAAGAGAGGAAGATGTACGCTTACATAGAAACATATATCAGCTCTTCTGCTTATGTTGGCAATCATATTGAAATTGTGTTAGGCAATTTCTGTGCTTAAAAGCTTCTTTTACATAGCATACACATCAACATAGTTTAAACCAGGAACATGCTATGTCAAATGATATACGTATTGTATTGCAGATTTGACACAACAAGTTAATATAAAGTCACCACTCCACAAAGCAGTTTACAATGAACAGTAATTCATAGGAATACTCAGACTGTCGCAGGATGAGCAGAGATGCTCAAAGTTGTCACTGATGCGCGCGACCAAAAAATTTCGCAATCAGTGATAATAATAATTTATTAAATTTAATAAATGATTTACGTAGTGAATATTTTTTTCGTTTACACAGTGTATTTGTGTGGGTGAGGTTGGGAAAAAAATCCTAGGGCATAAATACACAAAACCGTTACTATTCACGAATCTGCTATGCCTCACCGAATGTTATTCTGCTTCTAGACTTGGATCATTAATTATTAAACATACGGATATTCAAAGTATGCGTATAATAGGATGGAGAATTGCCGGCAGAGGCAGCCTATTTCTTCCTCCGCAATTACCTTTCAGTACGCCACATCGTTTTCAATTTCGCATGTTCAGAACTACTCAAGGACTATATTATAAGATAAAGATGGGCGAGAACCAACCAAAGTATAAAGTTCGTATGCCCGAAGAAGATCCAATAAATTATAGAACTCATGGTACCTCATTCTACAGCCTGAAACTTGAAAATAATTATAGATTGGGAAATGAAGCGCTTTATCAAAACCCATTGATCAACTTTGTCATTGGTGCTAAACGATTATCCCTTGCTTTTGGAGTCATGGGCGTTCTATTTTCTTATCTTATGGAAAGAACTGGATTAGTTTATCCGGAAATTTGTGAAGTATTAGCTACTCTCAGTGTGATTCCATTCCCCGTTATTTTGTATTTATATCACCCTTATGTTTCAAGGATATTTCGGATATACGATATTACCAAACCACAAACCATGCAAAACTTGTTGAAGAATGAACAAGTGCTGATAGAAAAGCTCAATTGGAATGGCTTTAAAACCTACAATGACCTTATTCGAGTAGACTCTTTTTGGGTTCCTTCGAATAATGACTACGAATCCAGGTTTGGGTACGTCAACTTAATCAGTAAGGATCCCACTACTGGACTTAAGAAAAGCTATTACATAAATGAAGGGTTTTGCAATGTTAAGATGAACAGGATAATGGCTCTTGCTGAAAGGAGAAGTCACATATCAACGGGAAGAGACTTTTTTGAAAAATAAAGTAGCCGTAAAGAGTAAATGTGTTGCTATCTTATTTCTTTAGCATAAGAGACTAATTCTTACAAATTATTGTACATAAATACATATTTATTTTTAATGTCGGTGAATCGAATAGTTATTTTATTTAGTTCTCGTATCATTTATTTTTATCCGCAATTTCTTATCTTCTCATTTCAGCAGCTTCCTTCGGCTTCCTAGTCGACGGATCAACGGTAAATTTGTATAGTTCATTATCAGCCAACAAATACATAGATCAAGCGTTTAAAAATTAGGATGAAAGTGGTGATCCAGAAGGTTAGAAATGCATCGGTTACAGTAGATAATAAAGTAATTTCACAGATCGGCCAAGGGCTACTGTTATTAATTGGCATCGCTAGAACAGATACAGTTGACGATGTTTCAAAGTTAGTAAATAAAATTTTGAGATTACGAATCTTTGAAGACCGAACGAAGAATGCAGAAACAGCTACAAAATGGGTTGGTCGGCCATGGGCAAAGTCTGTCTCGGATATTAATGCTGAGATTCTATGCGTTTCCCAATTTACTCTATATGGAAATATACAGAAAGGAACAAAGCCAGACTTCCATAGAGCAATGAAAGGAGATGAGGCAGAACTATTGTATTTGCGGCTCTTGGAAGAACTAAGAAGAGGAATCGGTGAAAGCAGCGTTCAATCAGGTAAATTCGGGGCAATGATGGATGTTTCCCTAGTTAATGATGGTCCTGTTACGATCATTTGGGATACAAAGGATAAAGCACATTCATAAACTTTGATTATTATCAATATTGTTATTCGGATCCGGAATTTATCCATGTGCGTTTACGCAGGGAAATGGCCACTACGTACCCCCCCTAGACAGGGGTGAGCGTTATGGAACACAACCGTACACATGAATAATATTAGTCTTTAATCCGTTTTTTCTTCGACCTCCAAAAATTGTGGCGAGATGTTGTGGCGTGTAGATAAAGTGTATTATAATTTCCTGTGGGATTCTTGTGGGATTCTTCTCTGGCATACATAATTCATTCTCTTGGCCGATATATATTGAGTTTACCAAGCATAACTAAACTAAACTACAGTATAGAAAGGGGGGAGATTGAATCTGAACTTTAAGTTCATTATGTGTCGGTTTTTAATTTATAAGGGAAAGGAGCCGATGCTCTTGTCTAATCTTCTTACAAAACCTGCGCATTCCATTATTAACCAATCATTTGATTCAAGGCTACGCATAGACCATCAACCTATCAATGGCGATGGATTTGGTGTTGGCTATTACACTCTAGAGGATGAAAGAAATGAACTGGAATCAGGAAAAGTTTCCGGACCATGTGTTTACAAGGCGATCACTCCCGCTTGGAATAATTTGAATTTACAAAGATTAGCAGAGAAAACTCGTTCAAGATTAATATTTGCTCATGTTCGTGCATCTTCTTATGGTGTGTTAAGTGAGACAAACTGTCATCCATTCACATATCACAATATTATGTTTATGCACAATGGCGGAATTTCCAACTTCAAACGCATCAAGAGAAAGCTTATCAGTCATATAGAAGATGAGTTCTTTTTGACTTTACAGGGGTCGACCGATTCAGAGTGTAGCTTTGCTTTATTCCTTGATACATTATTCAAAATGGGATATGATCCTAAACTTGATCATGTTGTACCTGCTGATGCTCTCCGCAAGGCACTTGTTAAAACAATACAATATATTAAAGACTGGGTTTCCGAATTAAATGTGAAAGATCCAGATCCATCTTTGATGAACTTTGCTGTGACTGATGGTGACTCAATTGTGGTTTCACGCTATGTGTCGTCAAAGGTAGATGAGGCGGCATCATTATATTTCTCTACTGGTTCTAAGTTTATCGAGGTGAGTCCAGGACAATTTAAAATGGAAAGGTTGAATAGATCACAAGATATTATTATGGTTGCTTCAGAGCCGCTTACCTTTGAACGTGGAGACTGGATTTGTGTACCAACAAATTCCACAATCACAATAAAGAAACAGACTGTGATGTTGCACCCAATTATAGACGAATACTATCAGGCAAATCCAACATTTATCAGATCGAGAGAATTTGCTGAAAGCAGAGGCCTCATGGGAACAATTCCAAAGGAACAGGGGACAGATAAAGAAGTTCCGCCGTTGGAAAGGGAAGGAAGGAGCCGCACTGTTCTTGGAGCTGCCTAAGATTTACGGTAAATGGCATATAATTTATATAGAGAATAAAGGCAAACTAAGAAATATTGGGTCGTATATCAATTACATATAAGTATTAAAATGTGAATTTACAGTTTTATAGACAGCGTAGCAAAGATTTCTACAATAAATGCGACATACTATTTACAGAGCTTAGGTCAATCATTGTAATCATTTGCTGGGGGTGCACCATTCTCACTTCTCATATAAGCATCAACCGCCAATGAGAATGCAGCAAAACCAGCACAACCAGTAAACGCCGCAGTGGGACCGCTTTTAATTGCAAGACCTGCACCTGTAATACAACCAGCACTTGCTCCATTATATAAATCGTCTTTTGCTCTAAAAGACTGCAAGGCACACTCAACTGCAGAGTAAATCATGCCAATATACCCAAAGTTTTTCGCACTGCTCGACATTTGTCTTCCCATATCTTTAAATTGAACCTTCATTTGTTGTTTGAAAGGAAGATCAGCTAATTTAGTCATATTGGTGCCGAATGGCTGATCATACTGCATGGAAGAGATAAACATCCCAAAAAATCCACCAAGGAAATAACCTGAAACTCCAGAAAGTATTGTCTTTCCAGGACAAGACGCTACAAACTCCATGATCTGTTTGGCACCATAATTAGCCTGCTCTTCCTGGGTCATCTCGGTATATTCCTTCCTAGGGGAAGGAAGAAACGGGTTCTGCATCTTTCCAAATGAATGAACTTGTATTCCAGATGACCACTTCTCTTATTCAGACAGAATTCGTTGTAAAAAGAATAAATACTACAAATAATATATTGGAAACAGACAATTCTCTCTGATCAAATCTGCGTATACTTTTTATTTTGATTTTTGCATTAAGTTGTTAAATTTTTCGTTCTATTTTATTTAAGCCAAATATCATTCACTGCACTACGCGAGGGAGATATAGCTCAGGTAGCATTTTGACAAATGCTGTTACCTTAAAGTACACACCAATAAAATGAAAAATAAAAATTATGTCTTCACATACAATTAAATGCAAATAGTTTAGTCGTATTGTGCTCCCTTGAGTTCAAATTGCTTTCTAAACTTTCGAAGCCTAAAGGTATCAACGAGTTTCAGGATTAAATAACTTACGGAACCTATGAATCTGAACAAAGCCATAAATGCAACAAGCCATAGGATAACGGTAAGGAATATAAACAGGCGATTCATTGGAATCCCACAAGTATCACTATCCGAAAATTGAGAGAGGCCTCCGGATTCGGTAACAACCGCCACTAAAATGAAGTTAGTAAACATCCATACTAGGACGGTCATTGATCTCATATTTGCGTAGTAAAAAGCCGTACTCTCATCGACATTGATGCTTTGCTGTTTCTCCTCAATCGGTGTAGTTAATTTGATCATGACTTTTCGGTAAGCCTCATCAATTTGCTGCTTTGTCGTGGGAATCACAATTTCTAGTTCACCGTCCAACGCATTCTTTGTTGTCTTAGCAACACCAAGATCATTATCATTATCTTCTCCTTTTGTACCCCAAGATATATCATGAATATTGCAGAAAGCATAAACATTGAATACATTTGTATAAGAAGGACTCAAAAGCATATACTGAATAAAGCTGTTAAACATATGCCACGGCTGCAAGTACAACACAAATCCGATAAGATAAAGAAGATAAGTAGAGGACGTTGCCACAATCAAATCTCTGATTCTTGTTTCGGTGAATATGTATATAAATTTGAAGTCCGTTGAATGCTCCTCCAAAATATCTTCAATGGCTTGAACAGCCATATAAACAGCTGCAAACATCATGTATACCATTAGAATGGCAAAAAACCAGACAATAATTAAGTAAAATTTCTTAGTTCCCTTCGGCCTGTTACCTAAGGCAAGCACGAATGTTGTGACCAAGGAAGCAATATAAATCCACAAGAACAAGACTGATAAGACATTTCCAGGGGAAAAATTTGAATCCTTTTCAGCCAAATAGACAGTCAACGCCCTAAAAACAAGATAATATGAACCAAGGGAAAACCAAGAAACGAGCAAATTGAAAAACTGGTAAATAAATTCAATATGAAAAAGAATCTTCCTCCAAATGGAATGTGAAGTCCACCACGTACGGTAAAAATGAAAGAGAGAGTAAATTGCCGAGAAAAAGGAGCCATTCAACCATCTTCTCCTTTGACCTATAAGTTCATGCAAATGAATGGGAACATCCGTATAAGCGCTTGCCGTATTAACATACTTCAAAATCCAAGCGCAGTTACGTTTTGCCACAAGTTCAAAACAAAGGATTCTATCCTCTGCAAGATACATGTTAGCGTTAAAAATACCATCGTCATTACTCTTTCGTAAATCCTGACCTTTGAGATATTTGTCTAGCGGGGCTCCGAGTAATGCCTGATATCTATATGCACTGAATGCGCCAGGCAAAACGGTAACAAATCCAAATACAGATTCCATAGGCTTATCTAAAATATTTGAGGTCTTGTATTCAAAATTTTGAGCAGCAACCAACGGATTTAAGAGATATTTATCGTGGGGTCCTAAACTTGCTTTTATTTCCCCACATGCACCAGCCACTCTAGGATCTTTAAATGATTTCCATAAGCGATATAAGGATTTCCCCTGAGGTTCAGTACCAACATCCACCAATGTAACAATATTAGGCTGAAGAACTTCAGAAAACGCTTGAAATGCCCATGCATGAGAATTGATCTTTCTTTGGTTTTTCTCTTTCAAACAAAATATCATTTGTATGGGAATTTGATTTTCAGTGGTTAATGTAACATGTTCCTTATATACTTTTGATATTCCAACCATTGTGGTGTATTCATAGATATGGCTAACCACCTTATCATCATTAATTTTATTTTTGGCAAATCCTTCCTGGTAAACACCCATAGCCGCTAGAAGAGCTTTCGAGCGAGGATTAATCTTTCTTCGACCATCGCTGATGACACAAACAACAACTTTTTGCCAGGCATCGCGTCCCCACGTCGAAGAATGCCGTAATGAATATAAGTATTTGATATTTTTGAAGACTGCCTTTAACGTCTTAGCCAAGAGTACCTCTGACTCATTATACATCGTAATAACAATAAGCATCTCTGTCTGTCTAGGTTGAGTATAAAACTTTTGCCTTAAGGAAAAATTTCTCTGCACAAATTCATGTGGTTGTGCGGTACATGCTTGAAATCTCATAAATAAAAACTCACGATCCTTTTCGGTAAGAGGAATTTTATATTTACTCAATAAGACATCAGACACAGGACAATCTAACACCAAATTGCCATTAACCATACGGACCTGCCGTGCGGCTAAGTCTTCCTTACTTCCTTTTTGATTTTCTTGATATAAATTCATGATCTGTCCAACCCCAGACTTTTGGGAATCAAACATATCTCCATCATCTGAGTAAGCCCGCCCATCACCATCATAATAATCTTCAACTCCAAATGGATCATAAAAATCCTGGGGAGGATTAATGGGATAGTAAGAATTTTTAAATGACGGAAACGGCACAAAATCTTCTTGGTCGATCTCAACGTTATCCTGCTCATGGCCATTATTATCATCATCATCATCAAAGTCATATCCACAGAATGGGTCACGATCCTTTGTTTCAATTGGAAAACTTTTTGAATAACGGAAATTAAGATCGGAATCCCCAGGACTTGTACCTGGAATATCAGGAATTTTCACTCCCCTGAAAGAGACTTTTACGCTATTTGAATCACTCTTTTCATTAAGAGACGGCACAATTTCAGGGTAATTTGAACCACCATGGTCATTTTCATGAGAAGAGTGTGACGAAGTTTGCCTTTTTTGCAAAGAAGGATGCGTGGGCGAGACTGGAAACGGTTGATATTGATAAGATGATGTACTCGCAACTGGACTCTGGCCAGGGTTGCTTAATAATGGCTTTCGTGTAGGGGAAACACTATTGCTATTTCGTGAACATATGCTATATCTTTCGGGCAAGTATGTCCTACTTGGAGAATGGAATATTGGTACATCATCAAGCTTGTCTGGAATGCGAGATGTACTTTCCTTATGAAAGCCTGCCATTTGGTAAGAATTCGAACTATTATCATAATCATGACCATTATTATTATTATCATCCTCATCACTAATATTGTTTAGATTTCGACTAGCAGTTTGTTGCAATGTTTCATCAGCTGTGTAAAAGCTTTCATCCCCTATATATGGTCGGGGAGGTTGAAGCCTCCGACTCGGGTCATTCCTATAACTGTCTTTAAAATTCTTCTCATCTTTTTTGTTCTTCATCCCGACAATATGAACAAAATTTCGATTCTTTAATCTGCTGGATACTTTACCATTCGTGTTATACAAATATAAAATGGTGTAAATGCGTTTTAAAAATTCATTCTTTTTGAGAGAAAGAATACTAGCGAGAGGGTTGCCAGAAAGAGTTGATTTTGCTGATTTGATATTTAAACGCTCTTTTCTGGTTTTGGATAAAAGTAAATACGCACTCACTTCTAACAAATATAAAATTATAACGTGGCTCATCAGGTGGCGCAGCAATTTTAAGTTCCGAATTTTCGGTTATAGTTTCCAATTCCTTGCGGAAATTTTAAAAAAGCCGTTGAAACAGTTGAAGAAAAAAGATTTTCCTTTGATAATCAAAACCCGCAGATTTTCAATACTTATCACTAGACTGATACTGGCCTCGGTATTTTTTTAAATTTTTTTTTTTCACTTTTTTTCTTCGGTGAGTCAGGGGTCAGAGGTTTCTTCTCAGTATATTGCACACTTTTCCCCCGAATCCTTATGCTAGCTAGTTTTCTCTATATCTGTAGACTCTTTCCCTAAAGTGAAATATTTAACCTTCATTAAGATTTATTTTATTTCCTCTGAGATTTATTAATATATATAGAAATCTAGTTTCCTCTAAATCGAAGAAAGTCGGTATTCTAATTAAATTGAGATCTTTTGTTGAACATCCTTATTAGATTATTGTGCTTCAAAGTAATTCAAACAAGTCACTATGGCTTCATCAGTCCCAGGTCCAATACTGCTACCGGAGTCACACTACGATCTCTCCACGTATATGGGGAGAGTTAAACATTGTGCTGAGATATCTGATCCGAGAATGCTTTTTGTGACGAAGAAGGAAGTGCAAAGAGCGAAAGCTCTCATTTGGAATTATAAAAACGGTGTTATAAAACACATGACACCAGAACTATGGCATGCTAAAAGAGTGTTGGATTCGACAATCCATCCAGACACAGGTGATACAGTTTTTCTTCCATTTAGAATGTCGTGTTGTGTTCTTTCAAATTTAGTCGTGACTGCTGGTATGTTAAAGCCAGGACTCGGAAATTGGGGTACCGTGTTTTGGCAGGTTGCAAATCAATCAGTGAACGTCGCAATTAATACGTCAAACGCAAATAAGTCGCATCCACTTACGACAAAGCAACTAGTTACTAGTTATATGATGGCTGTCGGCTCTTCTTGTGGCGTAGCTTTGGGATTAAACTCCGTTATTCCAAAGTTAAAGCGCTTGAAGCCACAGACACGTCTAATATTGGGAAGACTAGTTCCATTTGCTGCTGTTGTTGCTGCAGGAATAGTCAATGTTTTTATGATGAGAGGAGAGGAAATAAGAAGAGGTATTTCAGTGTACGATGATGATGGCAGAGACTTAGGTTCATCCAAAAAGGCAGCTTTTGAAGCTGTTGGAGAGACGGCTGCTTCAAGAGTCATTAATGCTACCCCAATTATGGTTATTCCACCATTGCTTCTTGTCAGATTACAGAGAGGATTTTTACGTGGTAGAGGCTTAATGGCGGAAACTGCAACCAATCTCGGGTTAATTGCATTGACGTCATTTGCAGTGCTTCCATTTGCATTAGCAGTCTTTCCTCAAAAAAGGACAATATCTACTGATAGACTAGAGGATAAATTTCATGACTTGAAGGATAAAGATGGAAACTTGATCACCAAAGTGATATTCAATAGAGGTTTATGAATTGCTTTTAGATTCATTTACTTCACTACTGTAAAATGTGGCTGGCGGGCTATCCATAGATACAGATCAGAAAAGTAATTTTTTTTTTTATCCTACAAATTTCTACCTTTTTTTTTTATAGTAAAATAGTAAATAAACAACTAGAGGAACGTTTACACTTATCAACAAATACAAAGATATAGACATATATATAATATATATTGCATGCTGATCAATATATTTTATGTTCAAGTTGTATGCCCAGAAGAAAAAAGTCACAAAAAAAGAGGGCGAACCTTTTTGTTCTAAAACTAGTCTGCTACCTACGTCTGAGCTCGTCTGAAATTGGTATCAAGCTTAGTGCTTTTGGTACACAATAAGTAATGGTGGTCAGAGGCAGGGGTGAATTTCATTCAAATCACACGAAAAAGAATTCAGGTACGGAACATGATCCTCCATCGCCAACTCCTTTAATTGGGAATATTGCAGCTCTAAAAAGGATGGCGTCACGAAGTCAAGCACTAGAACTATTACACGACATTGCAAAAAAGGTAACTCCAATAATGAGCTTCTATGGGTTTAATGTTGGCACCTTGTGTGAAATGTATCCAAAAAATCCTTGCTTACTTGGGTTAAACGTTAATGGCGGATCAAAAATTTGTATCCGACTTCGAAGTCCATCTAACAAGAATTGGTTTCTTCCCACTCAAGATCTAATAGGGACCATGCTTCATGAATTGGCACATAATAAATGTGGACCACACAATGCAGTATTTTATAAATTGCTTGATCAGTTGAAAGAGAAATACTATGAAGTGGAATCAAGAGGAAGCTATAAGGCAACTGGATATTTTATGGAATCTTGCAAACTTGGAAGTACATTATCTTTAAACTCAAATAAATCAGTTAGGACTCAACGGATCAAGAAATTAATCAAGACTAGGTACACAACAAAGAATTCGAAACTTGGAACTTCACTTATTTGCAAAGAGTCACCACGCTTAACCAAGCCAACAAGAAAGTTACTAAGAGAAGCAGTAGAGAGGAGGTCCAAAGATGAAGAGTCGTGCTCTTCGCACTTATCAATTTTAGAGATGGAAAGTATTATCCCTTCGGATTGCGATTTAAGCTTATCTTTTAGTGAGAAAAGAGGTGTCGATTGCAATGCAAAAGAGATAAATAGTAAGTTGAGAGTAAGCAGGAATCAAACCTTCACCAATTTACTGAAGGTTCATAATAAAGCAAAGACAAATTTAGGAATTAAAAATTTTGTGGAGCAAGAATCAGACGTAATAATTATAGATTGATAATGTGAATTATTTTATCTATTTTGACTTCTATAATTATTTAGCAAATGGTATAGAGATAATGGAGAACAGCCACCTTACACTAGCTTTCCAACAGATTTTATATATTCATAAATGGGATCAGTCTTAATCGAATAAGATTGCATTGTTCTTATCATGCTGCTATCAGGAATGGCATCCCGAAGCGTTTTATCTTCTTTATACCAGCTCTTAATGAGATAACACATTTCATTGTCGAGAATTTTTAGATATCCCTTGAAGACTTCGAAAGTTGTAGCCTCAATAATATTCCTCAAGTTGTAGTACAGTTTATCGTAAGGGACTCCGGATCCAACAAAGCAATCAACAATGCTTCCTGCTGGTGTATTATACCTCTTCGAAAATTCATCACTATACATATATTTTGCCAATAGCTCAAATATATCCATAATTGGGAACAGAACATCGGTGTTACTCAACTTTGATCCCACCAAAACAAAATTTCCAGACAAAATTTGATAAAATGGTTCATTTTCAGCATCTTTCTTTTGAAGATGTAAATAATACCATTTCCCGAATAATGATTCCCATTTACTTCGAATATCTTCAGCATTTCTATGATCAGAAATTTTAAATGTCAAAAGACCCAATTCATAATAACCTAATGGATCAATGTAATTATTGTAAAGATCGCTCACAGACAAAATTTTGGAGTTTAGAATCGAGATGGCATTTTTTTTGGCGAAATTGTTTATTCTAGTATCTTCCTTAATCGTCAAAACTAACTCATCTTGCAAGTTTGAAACGCTTATAAGGTCGGAAATATCAGATGCGAGAATGACAACATCCTTATGTAAGTCTTGTGCGGAGATACAGCGACAAAATCCATTTGCACGTGAAAGAAACTCGATTCTTGCTGGTAGATCAAGGTCAAAGTCCGACAACGCAAGTGATCTCAAAACTTTTGAAGCATCAAAGTACATATGTCTTCTTGAATAATAAACCCAAAGCAACTTAGCAATATTAAGGTCCCTCACTCCATAAGAAATGAGAAACTGAAGAATGAATGGTGTTTCAAGATCCAATAACCGCTCACCAACACCATTTGCTATGAACCACTCATAAAACCTGTAGTGAAAGATTCTATCATCGTAGCTAACGCATACCTTGTAACAACGATCTCTAATTTCCGAATATTGTGTAATAAGTCTTCCATCTTCATCCATAAACGCTGCATTTGTTTGAAACTTGTTCAACTTTTTCTGCCCCGAAGTGCTATTCACACTAGAATATATCATATCCACCGTGGATGAGGGTGTGCTCTCTGAAGCTTTCTCTAAACTCAAAATCGCTTTCTTGTCAACATCAGCCAAAATTTGAAAAATAAGCTGATATATATTTAACCTCCGTTCATACGAATTTTTCATAGTTGTATCTTTCAATATCTGACTTGAGATATCCTTTTCATAGTGTTCACTCAACTTGATTTGTTTCGATGTATTTGCCACATCTAAAAGAAATTTCACAGCACCATCATAGTACTCTAGATGAAGCATTATGTTCACACAATCAGTAATAATCTCTTCCGACAACGAGTCCGCGGTCTCAGTTAATAGTTTAACGGCAGCCCTCAAATAGTTCATTTTCATCTCACCATCATTATTATTCATATAATCTTTGGCCTTTTTCAAGCTTTCAATGGCTTTGAAAATAAGAACATCACCAGTGGAGCAAAATGATCCACATTTTTCTTGTAAAGCATTGGCAACAACTTCCACCGAATTTCCCGAAGCGATACTCTTATTTATAACGGACGATAAAATCTCTTTAAGTAGTCGGGAAACATAGGGATCAGAGGAAGCAAAAAATTCACTAAATGTTAGACAGCTTAAGTCAACCTGAGATTGCAAAGGGAGGTAGTGAATTACATCTTCAAATGATTTCGCTCCGGAATCATCACTCACCAAAATCGTCAAGAACGAGAGCCCCTCTTTAACGGTATTTAGCATCTTAATCATCGCCTCGAAACCCATATTCTCTGCCTGCAAACAAACTTCCGACTCTTTTTCCTTCCATATAGAGGAATCTATGGAATGACCATAAGAAGAAAGAGCAGGAAGAAATTTCTTATTTTCATCAAAAAACTTAACCAGAATAAGAATAGAGCAAAGAAAGTACTCAAGCTGTTTCTTTGTAAGATTGAGACCATCTAAAATAACTTTATTGCTTTTCATTTTCCTAATAGATTCGACATTGATGTAACCATCCCTATTGAATTTAACTTCTGGCTTTAATTTAAAAACAACTCTTCCCCAAAATGTTCGAACAAGTCTTGACACTAAAATAATTAAGGCCAGCAACTTATCACTCATTTCGACGTCGTTAACTGAAGGTTGTACCTTTTTGGTCAATTTAGCATTCTTACCACCAGAAACAAAATACTTAGTTGCCAGATTCCTGAAGCTATCAGATTTGCCATACTTACAAGCTAAGTATAATGAAGATGAACATGCCTCTTCAGAGCCATACTTTTTGGAAAATTCAGAGAAAGTCAAATCATTTAGGGAATCATTAAGAATAAGATCTGGCGTTCTGTATCTGTAAACATGAATTCCTGTACCGGTTAGAACTGCAAATTCAAGAGGCAAACCAGTGTACTGTGATGCAAACTCATTGCAATATCCTTCCGGAGTGTTTGTGGCATTAAAACTAGGTGTCAATTGAACAATTGAATGAATTCTCTCGAAAACATCATGGAGTTCGAAGTCCTCGATATATTGCGAAGCACTTTTCAAAATACCATAATCTGGAACAGAAGTAAACAACCTCTTTCCCTTCGCAATACCAATAAATATTCCGGGTGAAATAATCAGACATTTAGAGAGTTCATCAAGAAGTTGCGACGTTTCTTGGGCTTGCTTTAAGTCTTGAACAGTCATTGTATTATTCACTGGATTCTTTGTAATTGATGATTTTGAAGTGGACGATAATGGAGCCGAATTGGATCCCATAAAGCTTTGTTCTCGCAGTAGTTGTTCTTGCTTTTTCTTTTCTACCTCATCATAAAACTTAGCATCTGGGGGAGGAAATTTAGTTTGATTTGCCGTTAATGTTAACCTATCACCATACATAGTGCTTCCATTCAAATATATTCTGCATCCAGAACTTGTTACTGCAACCAAAAATAAGTTTCTATTCTCGTCCTTCGATATAGGGAAAATATTGACAATTTTGATTTTATTGCGTGCTAACAATGGCGTCTTTAAATTCACTGTTGTAGTTGATAGTTCTTTTAACAAATCAAATGGCCGCTTTGTAATTTTGTAGCCCAAAGTTGTCATGCCCTTTGTAGTTCGCAGCCTATAGGCCTTAATAATTGATTTTGATGATAACGTGTATAAAATTCCACGGGATTGATCTAATTTGAGTTCAATTATTGACTCTGCCTTAGATGTTATATCAGAAGAGCCACCAAGAAAACTGGTGAAGTTTGATAACACTGAGGGCAGAACAGTTGACATACTTGATTTTGTAAGGCATTCCTTAGAGCAATTCCTGCTAAACCACTCGTCATCACTGGTGTATTTTAATTTCCAAATCCCTTCATTATCTCCTGCACCAGTAAAAAATACTTCACCTGTACGATCATAGCAAACAAACTTGTTAGCCAGCAAGCCTTGAGTCGAAACTGACATTTTCGTATCCGAGATATCAACATGTTCTTTCGATGTCTGTACTGCAAGAATACGAATGTGCGATACAGTGGAAACTAATATGATATATTTCACTGTATTTACGAAGACATTCGCTTTTGGTTTCATTAACCTGACATCAAGAATGGTACTTTTAAAGTCATCTATAGTGTAATATTCTAGATCCGATGATGGTGCTGAGGAGGCTGAATAATTCCAAATAATCAGTTTGTCATCAATAGCTAACCATGCTCTCTGAAGTTCAGGAAAAACACCCATATTCGTGATACAATCAAAGCTTTTGTACTTTCGAAAAATTGAATCCGGGATATTATAAATTTCAGCCTTCTCAAAACGAGAAAATGGACCTAAAGTGATATTGGGCTTGTAATTATAATTGTCAACGGCATATTTTGAGAGAATATCATATATTGGTGGTGTACTGTTATCTTTTTCAATCATATTTGTCACGCAACCAGACGCAAAGAGAAGAGGAGAAGATGAATTTAAAGGAGGATGAACTAATCTGCCATTAGACGATTCTCCTTGTCGATTGGTCTTCATGAATTGGCTAGAAGAACTTGCCAATGAGTTACCAGTTCTCCCGGTAAAGAACGATCCAGCAAATGAAAGCTTATTTGTAGACTTCAAAATTTTCTCTGCTCTTCGGCGCTGCAACTCCGACTTTTCAATCTTCAGGTGGTCTTTACTATCGGTTGAATCATGATTAGAACCCCAAGCTTGAGGAAATTGAAATGACATAATGATCTTGAATATAAAAGGATTACACACTAGATCCTAGTGTACTTTGAAAAATCCAGGACTAGAGTCAAACTGTATTAAACAAGAAAGAGATCAAAGTGTCGCATCTTAAGCAGGTTTGTTTATGTTCGTGGAGCTAACTTTGGCAAAATTTTTTGACTGAACTTGAATTTGTAACAATATTTTCTTCGGAAATTTTGAAGTACATGTATTTTGTAGTAGATTCGTCGATAGTCGCACCCAAAAAGTGACACAGCCTTACTTTGAAACCAAGACAAATTCACTCAAAGCTTCTTTTATACGCTTCTTTACTTCCTATCCTTTCTTTATTCAGTATTAAAAGCACTCAATCAACTAGTTAACAGCTTTTATCGTAAAACAATCGATATCACACTTACAGTAAATCAACAGCTAACAAATAACACTGAGTGCTATTTTTTTTTCTTCCGACTCTCTTCTCGATCCTCCTCCCCAAGGCTTTAACATACTTAAATCGTCAACTTTAAATATATGGTTATACACAGCTTTGCAAACGTGCCTCTGAATGAAATTAGGTCCAATTATTACAGAGATTACATTTTTCTTTGCTGCTTAGATGCATCGTGCTTTGCTGCTTGGATGCATCATGCTTTGCGCCGATTGTTCGCAAACATACGTTTTAATTTTTTAAATTCCTTTTTATTTCAATTACAATGGCGTTGCATCTAAGTTTAGAAAAAATATATTTGTTCATCAAATAAGTGTTACGTTGGGAACTGTGTACTACTTAAATCGCAGTGAAAAGGGTGGGCATTTAAACGCATTGAGTGATGTTGGTTTTAGGGGTACCGCCAAATGATAAATAGTATGTTCAAAAATCAAATTGGGGAAGCATCCTAACACCATAGTTGTTGCATGCTTTCTTTTCTAAAAACTGTGGCGGAAAATGCATTACTAAAAAGTAATGCTGCTACCCCAGCAGATTCGACATATTAAAAATGAAATATTTCGGAGGAAATTTAACAATGCAGAACTAATCGGAGTGAACTACCAATTAGTAATTGATGATAATTCGCAAGAACAGGAAAAACAGCGAAGTATTTCTATGTTACGTCTAAGAGTGATTGGTGTGGTTCTAAGTGATAGAGGTAATTCACCACTTAAGGTTAAATTTCACTCTACCGCATCATAATACGAAACATGCATTCAGGTCCAAAAGAATTTCCGACTTTAAATTCTAAGGAGAAAGATAATTTGGTCGATGAACTAACACAGTACGGATTAGCCAACGGGCTGATCATGTATCCTGAAGGATTCAAGAGCTTTGAAGCCGATTTGGCCCCAGTGACTATTTTTCCCACGCCGTTTCCACGTTCTGAGTTTGAAAAGGCAAAGGCATTAGCAAATCCGTTTTCGACGCTCTATGGCAATATCGTTTCAGAGAAAAAGTGGCTCTTAAACATTGCAGAGGAGCTGAGCAAATCTGATCCAGGTTTTACAGGAAAGCTTTATGAATGCTATAAAAAGGCAAAAAATGAAGGCATTGCTCAAAATGTCTCCCTTGCGTTGACCAGGTCAGACTATATGTTTGACACCATTACTAAGGAAATTAAGCAGGTGGAATATAATACGGTCAGCGTTTCCTTTGCTGGTTTGTCAAACAAAGTTGGTCGAGCACACAAATATTTAAATGATTCTGGCTTGTATAAATATGGAAAGAGATATTACCATGAGGCAGAGCTTGCTATTAGTGAATCTTCAGATGGCTTGGCCGAAGGCCTTGGTGAGGCTGCGAGATATTATAATAATCACTTTGCTGATTCTAAAAATACTATTGTGCTATTTGTCATTCAGCCCAGTGAAAGAAATGCATTTGACCAAAGATTGATTGAATATAGTTTACTTAGGAAATTTGATGTTAGATCCAAGAGGGTTGAACTTGCCAAATTTACTACCAGAACAAAGGTTGATAAAGAATCCAGAAGACTTTATTTGGACAATGATGAGGTTTCAGTTGTTTATTACCGTTCAGGTTATAGTCCATCCGAGTACAATAATGAAGCTGCTTGGGATGCCAGAGTTTTAGCGGAAACAACAACGGCAATAAAATGTCCATCATTACTTGTTCAGTTAAGTGGTGCAAAGAAAATACAACAGCTTCTCACAAACCCCCAGATTCTGGATCAATTTTATCCTCCGTCTTCTTCTTACAGAAAGGAACTTGAATCAACGTTCTGTAAAATTTATCCGTTAGATGGCTCTGACAAGGCTCAAAATGCAAGGAAACTTGCATTTGAGCATCCAGAAAACTATGTTCTCAAACCGCAGCGTGAAGGGGGTGGCAACAATATATACAAAGAGGATATTCCAGGCTTCTTAAATTCAATTCCAGAAAGCCAGTGGGCTGGATACATATTGATGGAGCTTATTCATCCACCGTTGGAAAAAAATGTCCTTCTTCGTAATGGCAAACTTTTTAGCGATGGTATAGTGTCGGAATTAGGGATATATAATTCCTTGCTTTTTGACGAAAATACTGGCATGGCCATAAAGAATACTTATGGTGGGCATTTACTTAGATCGAAGATCAGTACCAGCAACGAAGGTGGCGTCGCAGCTGGCTATGGGTGCGTCGATAGTTTATATCTATACTAAATTTAATATACGATGTGCAACTAGTGAGAACCAAAACGTATATACCATAGATATATATATATTCATAAACCAACATGAACAAACAACATACAATAGGCGAAAACAATAACGTAATTTGTAAAATTTAGCACATTGGCTAATCATTAATATTCTGTGCACAGGGCCGACTTTAAAAAAGTGTGCAACCATATTAGCCCCTAAGCATGCATACACTATGCACAACACTGCTCGGACATAAAATGCAATACATCTGAGAATGGATAAACTTCGACGTTTTCAACGAGGACACTCAATAGAATCCTCAGTTGATCGACAATCCATTAATCAGGAATTTCCGGAAATTAAAACTTAATTATTTATCTCAACTTTATTTGCTCCAGACCACCAAACTATAGTTAAAACTGAAAACGATCCCCAAAACAAAATGTCACGTTTACCAAAGTCTGAAAAGTTTGCTGAATCTTTTTCACTTTTAGTGTTGGTTTTGAAGTTAAGCCTGGTTATACCATTTTTGTTGAAGCTATTGGGAATTTGCTCAAGTAACTCCTCTTTAGATGTAGCATGCTCTTTTGCGAAATTTTCGTCGGTAAACTTTTTTGAAACAGACTTGAACTTCTTCCTTAAAGCACTTCCATCCATTCTGGAACCTTTTTCCGCCTTGGCTTTTTTAACTGTGAATTTCTTCAAGTTGTTAGCTTCTGGAGAGGCAACCGCCTCAAATTTTGTTTTGGAAGATGCATTTGTAGCTCTCATTTCCTTCACATGTACGCTTGCATTATTATCCAAATTATGATTACAAGAATCCGAAACGTGTTGTACAGGATCAAACACTTTTTTTGCTGGCTTATTAAAATCAATTTTATGTTGATCTTTCTTGACATTTGCCGCAGTTGTAGTACTAACATGTCTCACATAAGTGTCCTTGGCATAATTAATAACCGATTGGTTTACATCAGGGGATAAATAACTCTGCCCCTTGAGAATAACTTTTCCTTCTTTCATATTTTTTTTCTTACACTCTTGTGCCTGTCTAACTGACTTCGTTCTAAGGTTGTCACCATTATTGTCAGAACGACAAAGTCGCTGAACAAGTTCGGCCTTTTTACCTGAAACCTTCAAATTTCTTTTCCGAAGCTCTGCTTTAAGTATCTGACATGTCATCGACATATATTTTGAATTCATATTATTATTTTCTTCCAATAATTCTGCTTTTTCCTTATTGGATGAACGTAGCTTTCTCTGAAGTTTAACTGGGATACGTCGACAAGATCCAACATGCTTACCCTTATGATAAGCGGCTATGGAAATTTTTTGATTAAAAAAATAGATGTCATTACTATTGTAAACCAGTTGTCGGCACATGGTTTGGGAAGTGGCTAATCCCATAGACAACCATGTACTTCGTTTCAACAAACCTCCTATGGCGGCTACCATTTTTGGGTTTCCGATCATGCCTTGCTGGAAACGGTTTTAATGGAACCTTTAACTAGAATACTGGAATATCGCAACAATGGAGTCGATATAACACTATTCATCAGACTAAAAATCTTGGTGATATTTATGGACGATAAAATGATGGCGTGTTGTGGATATTGTACATATTTATGTTTATACTGTTTAATATTTTTTTTGTACACTAAAGGTGATTCCATTGTTTTTATAAAATTGGCATCATCGAGGAAATAATTTATTTTTGTGAAGCAAATTCTTGCGAGCCTTGGTAAAATTTCGTTTACATACTTCCTGATTAGTTCAAGTCCCATAAATCCAAAATATGCCAACACAGCCCAATCATTTCATCATTAAGTTGAGACCACCACTTAACACGTTATATTGAAGTATCTAAAGTACCACTGAATTTGGTATATTTTAATTTTAATTAATTATTGTGTTTTTGTCTTCGAAGACCGATGAAACATTTTCTTTTTTGCAACGTGAAGATAACAACTCGAGATCAACATCATTCAGTGCAGGAATAGTCTTTTGACCAGACAAACCTTTCAAAATGAATTATTTAGCTTAAAGCACTCATCCTTAAATCTTTATAAATTTACCTCGTCATGCAACAATTCTGTCAGAGATCTTAATAAACAAAAATATGTATGCGTTTGTAGTGTCGGCGCCGATTGCGACACACGTTATTTAGAAATTCTAATCTTTACCGTATATTATTACTATTACGATTATTCATATTATTCATATTATTATTTTTTTTATTTTTTTTTTTTTTTTAATAACGAACTAACTAACTACTTTCATCGCAGATTTAGGATCTTGCTAAGCAACATTTTTATTACGTTAAATTACACCTCTGGAAGGATCAATCTAATGGGCCAGTAAATAATGCCAATATACAATGAAAGAAATTTGCACTTCACCCCGGAAAATGGAAAAAGATCGGAGATTCCTGAAGATACCAATTATTCATTACAAACCACGTAATGATTTAAGAGATTCAATTTACAGTAGCACTAGCATAGGGCAACAAATTGAAGGAAGGAAGATTTATGAACCTGGATCGTTCATTGATTGGAGGTATGAATATAACAGAATATTCAAATTGAGAAAAAGCTATTTCAGAAGTTCATATCGTCGGAAACGTGTTCAGGAGACGTTCTTGCGGTGGAGTGTACTAATAATATGTAGCATCACTACTGCATTAATTACATTATTCATTGATTATTTTGGCTCCTTCGTACATGATATTAGGTTGGGAATTTGCAGAAATGCATTCATAAGGTTAAAAATTACATGCTCAAAGGAATGGTCCGATTGGGGTTCGATGTTAAGTAGTAGCATTATTCTACGCCATCTTTTGAATTGTGCTGTGGCAATCACTGGCTCTCTAATTTTGGTTCTTATTGCGTACATTCTATCATCAAAATACGTTAATATTGCCAGAAGCGGGATTTCAGAGATGAAAATGGTCATTTCAGGATTGGTCATTAAGGGAGTTATTGGCTTTAGGATGCTTTGTTCCAAGATAGTTGGAATTTTCTGTGTTATTGCTAGTGGACTCTGGCTTGGATATGAGGGTCCATTGGTTCACATAGCATGCGCTTTAATAGGACTTACAATAAAAGCATTTTGTCGCCTTAGTCTTGAATTTAACAATGAAGCGATACGAAGAGAGCTTGTTTCAACTGGATTTGCTATCGGTATTGCATCGGCATTTAATGCTCCAATTGGGGGCGTTTTATTGGGAATTGAACAAATTCAAACGTATTTTCCAGTTGATAAACTTATGTGGAAGTCATTTATTTGCACAATGATTGATGTTACAATATTGCAGAAACTCCGGTCTTTTAGGGACCTTAGTGTTCCTGATTCATTTAAAGTTGACTTAAAAAATAACTGGCTTTATTTTGAGGCGTTTTTATTCGTGCTTTTAGGTGTTGTATGTGGTGCTTTAGGCGTTTTATTTAACAAGATCAATATTAAAATTTCACTGACAAGAAACCGTTTATCAAAAAGCAATGGAAAGTATAAAGTTCTGGAGATCTGTATAGTTACAATGCTTACAGTGATTTTAGGATACATGTTAGCAGTATCTCGTTATACCCTAAATGAAATGCTAAGGTTTTTATACAATGACTGTACAAACGATGACGACAATCCTTTGTGTACTGCAGACACTAATTACAATCCATGGAAGACACTTGGAACATTGCTTTTCTTAAGTGTGGAGGGTTTCTTCCTAACAGCAGTTACATATGGTATGTCTATTCCTGGAGGTGTTCTTCTTCCTTCTCTTGTTATAGGTGCTACGATTGGACGACTTTTGGGTGTTTTTATGGAATTTATCCAATACAAGCTGTCCAGTACAACACCATTTTTACATTGTTATAACGAGAAATCATATTGCATATCCGCTGCTTCATACGCTGTTGTCGGTTCTGCCTCCTTCTTTGCGGCCGTGACCAACATGAGTGTTGCTTCAGTAGTTATCGTTTCAGAAATGACTGGTGCGTTGAATTACATCATACCAATTATGATTGGTGTATTTTGTGCCAGGATACTTAATAACGTTACTTTAGGAAAATCTATTTATGAGCTTTCTCTCATGGCGAGAAATGAAGCTTACTTGCCGTCTGCATTGGAAGATGACATGTCGATATCAAGCTTTTCTATGATGACGGTAGCTCAATTAATGATTTTAATGGATGAGACAGCTGTTATATATGACGATGGATCTTTAAAGATAGAAGACCTTTTACAAATCCCATCCAGTAAAAGCGGACATCCGGTGCTAAACTCCAGAGGCGGAGAAAAATTAATTGGCTTTATATCCTCTGCACAATTACAGCATGAACTTTTAAAATGGAAAGATTATCCTACGAATACTGTTAAATTCACAGACCCTTTTGGTGCAGAAGAAGATTCCATGATTGCAAACCTATCCTCATATGTAACAGCAATTGAAGACCTTTTTGTGGTTAACGCAAATTTTAATCTATTGACCACTTATGAAGCGATGGACAAATTAAAACTTGAGGAAATATTCATTTGCGAAACAGGTACAAACAAATTTCAAGGTATAATAATGAAAAACGATTTAATCAAACTTGTTCAATCTGGAGACAAGAAGTTAAGAAGAGGCTTCGGGATATAACCAATTCGAGGTGATGATTTCAGATATGTGTTCCATTTTTGCCTTCCATATATTTTTTTGATAAGTTATAGAAATTCCCAATAGATTTAACATAACAGATTGCTTTTAAATTAAATATTATCAGTGTTTTGATCTCTTTGATAATTAGCTTTAATGCGTTTCAACACATTGAAATCTGCTATCAACCTCTTCTGTAGAAAAGCATCACTGACACATACCCTTAAATAATTAGGGACCCACTTAATGTTGATTCATCACAAATTAGTTTTTTTTTATCTTTACTTGTGTTTATTTATACTTCCCAGTATTATACTTTCCACGATTACTACTTTTTAGTGCTCTAATTTTTGCTGTTTCTTAGAGCCATTTTCTTCTTTAATACATATCTGCATTGAACTCAGTAACTGATGAAGGACTCAAGGAAAGTGAAGGTACCAGTAAAATTTATTTGTTAATATTTTCTTACTGTAAGGTTGTTCGTTTTACACCATTCAATATACCTTTAATCATTAATATGAATGTGGCGTTCTTTGTATAAAGCAAGGCAGGATACCTTGATATATACGCAACCATCGAGAAAGTTGTTGCACTTGCTTTTCGTTTCTTTATGTAATATACTTTTCAATCCCTTTGACTTTTACGTAAACGACATCCATACATATAATACCAGGTTACGTAATTTGAGAAAGCATACTAACTATAAATTTATGAAGAGGCTTTTTAAAAAGCCGGGGGAGGGAAATTTAAAAGCGCAAGTAGACTCAATACCAATCAAATCGTTTATTGAGATCTTTTAATGTTTCAATATATTAATGAAGTAGAGGTTTGGTAATGCTTAGAAGAAATATTTTATACTTTTCTAAGTCTCTCTCTGTGGGGTTGAAAAAAGTAAGAGTACCTTTATGCAGAACAATTTGTACGACTCAAGTTCTTAGAAATGATTCTACGAAGGGTATCACGAACACGAAAAGCAAAATTGAGCCTGAAGAGGTATTTACCAACTTGAATATGGACAATGATCCAATTAGAAATCGAATGTTCGAATATAACTGGGGAACCTGGATTAAAAATGATGAACTAGAGAAGCGCAAGAGATTCACAAAATTTTCCATAAGTGGGTTGAATGAAGTGGTTAGGGTTCTTCAAACAACAGTGGATAAGCCGAATTCTGAAATTATGGACATTGGTAAAAATGTTAAGGCAATTACAGGAAGTTTAAAAAAGCTGGATTCCGATGATAAAGCAATTGCTAATATTAAGCAGATAGTATCTATTCACGAGGGAAAGCATCACCACGTTTATAAGGTGATCTTAACTAATGGAAAAGCACTCGCCCTTCGATTGCCATATAGAACCATGCCCAATTTTTATACCGAAAGGTGCTTACAAAGTGAGGCTGCAACAAGTTATTACTTACAGGAAAGGCTCGGTCTCTGCATACCAAAACTTATTGCCTATTCCGGAAGTTTTGATAATTTCTTAGAATATCCCTTCATTTTGAGTGAATATAAAGAGGGTGACCTATTGATGAAAAATTGGGATCCTATAATTAAGGGTAAATTGGGTGATAAGACTGTAGAGGAAAAGTTATCGGTTGCAATTGACCCAATTTTCAGCTTTATGAAAGCTACTACTTGCTCCTCTTTCCCTGGATATGGCTCTTTATATTTTAAAGAGGATATCCAGGAGGGGAAAAAATTGATGGCTTTAAAGTCTGACGACTTATTTGTTCTCGGACCAACCACATTAAGATGCTACTATAGAGCTTCTGATGTCCTCGATCAAGCGGAGATTGATAATTATACAGGCCCATGGGCGGTAGAATCTCCACTAAAGATGATTAAAGATCTCTCTTCGTTAATTATATCCAGCTTAAAGAAGAAAGAGCTAACTAAGGATAGTGTCAATGACTTGAATAAGGTAATTAAGGTTTACCAATCGCTTGAAAATACTTCAGAAAAATTATTGGACATTAGAAGCTCGAGTATCCCAAACTTCGAGAAGCTAATTGAACCAAGGTTACATATTCCTGACTTGGATCCAATGAATGTTGTGGTTTCCGGGGAAGGTGAATACAATTTCCTTGATTTTGAGGGTGCCACTACAATTCCATTCATTGTGAGTTCTGCCCCTCCCTTCATCGAGTATTCTGGGCCTAAAGTGTTTGATATAAATGAGGTCGAAAACTTTGACGGGTTGGCACCTAAGTCGAAGGCAAGTGTTGAATATATGCAGAAGAGAACCAGAAACCAGGAATATTGGGAGAAAAAACTAGTGAAAGAGATGCATGATATGTCAAGTTCAGCTTCTCCTATTGTAAAGATGGTTAAAGATCCATTTATATGCGTTGTCAGAAATCATGTTCCAGATCATGAATACTTTTCATTGGCTGGATCCCTATTTATGCTAAAGCATGCCTGGAAAGACCTCCGTGAGGGTCATATTGTTGACAACACAGAGTGTCCAATTGAATTAACCGATCATGATTTTAATCAATTTGCCAGTGATTACGATTCTTACCAGAGGAAGATCAACTCGGAATCGTTTGGAATTACAGGAGGTTGGGTGCCTCAGGATGTATTTGAAAGATTGCTGAAGCAGGGTGTTGTTATCAAAGATGGGGAAAACTGGAATGTGAGACAAAAATCTTGACCATGAATGGAATCAGAAATAATTGCTTTTGTACATAATAGAGACGATCTGCAAAAACAAGACGAGGAAGAGTCGGTGCATTCAGGGATCGCGTTGCATCTTTATTTACTCGTATTATTTTTACTTTAAATTTGACTCCCAGTTTTCTGTTTTAATTTTTTAATTTTTTCTTCGATTATCTGGCATGCTTTGATAATTGGTCGATCAGTCAATCAAAAATTAAACGAATTGTAAGCGTTTGCAGGGAGAAAATACGAACGATAATTGCGTTTACGCCGTAAGATTCTATACATTGAAGGGTATAATGCTATCGATCCATATCTTGAGTGAATTTTTTTAATTGATAGATATAAAATCGTTATTTGTTGGATCTCAATGATTTTGATACTGATCAAATATCTCTTTGAATGGTGAGAGTAGTCTGTGAGTCGATAGTCTTCTGCCTTTATTTATTTTTTCTAATCTAAAGCATTCTTAGAAGTTTCCACCTCAAAGCAGGATGCCGCATAAAATACCCTGAAAGGACCAAACTGGAATAGTTCAATTCCAAGAAGAAAAAGATGAATTGCGGCATTGTTAAAATATGTCACGTCCAAACTTTCGTAGAAACTGATAATCGGCTTTGTTTTTGTAACATCTACCATGGGAATGCCATACGGGTTTGACGTCCAAGTTGGGCATTCCAAATGGGCGAAGATGAAGGCATAGCAATTGTTAATGCCGTAGGAGGAAAACAATACATTTAAATTAAAAATATGTAATTTTATGCCTCTCCAAAATAACAATGCATATATTTTTACTTCACTTTCAATTCAGCCTTTGGTAGTCAGCAACTATGCAGAGCAAAAGAACAATAGAATAAGTATGCTGGTTGAGAGATTAGCGTAGCTGTACGATCTGATAGCAGTTCCAGAAGAAAGGCAACATAAAAAAAAAAATATATTGAGTCTGACTGGAAGCAAATCTGAATTGAATTACTCGATGGAAAAGAGAAAAGGAGGTCGAATAATAAATTTCCTGCTATTACGGTTTGATAAGGCTCGAAACACTATAGATCAAAAATCGAGGCATTGTTTTATTTCAGTCTGAAGTTAGGCGTTCTCTTTTCATTTATTAGCCTGGGAGTACCGTCATAAAAAATAGCATGCTAGTTTCTGTTCTGCCTCATTATTGGCTGTGGATTAGATAAAAAAATTATTTTTGCATAGCTTATCTTTGACAGATACGGAAAAGAATCGGATATTCGGCTTTGCAAAGGACTCTTATCTTTTCACCATATTTTGTTGTTCGAGGAAGGAAGGCATTAGCTCACTAAGAATACCCCAGATTACTTAACTGCATGCTGCTATTTTAAATTGTCATAAGATTGCATCGCATATAAAGGAGAAGGTTAGCCTTCTTTTTTGTAGAATAATGAAAGGTATATACAGAAAATCTGTAAGACTTTGCTTCACCGCCAAAGATTATATTCTAGTTGAATTACAGCGAAATTAAAACAAGTCAACGAATATGATCACTACAGAAATAGGAAAGGATTTGAAGGCTCCTGTGGAGACATCTGTTTCGCCTGTCCAGGAATCTGCATCCCAGGAAAGTAGTCCATACAAGGATGAGAGTGTTTCAACCTGGCAGCGGTTCAAGGATTCGTTCAAGGCTGCCGAGGTTGAATCCGTCGATAATAATTTGACTACAGTTGAGAAGTCAAATATTCGTTCTGCAAAAGCTCCACTTCAACGTAAGTTGAAGAGCAGACATTTGCAGATGATTGCTATTGGTGGTTCCATCGGCACAGGTTTGTTTGTTGGTTCTGGTAGTGCTCTTGCATCTGGTGGTCCGGCGGCTCTTTTGATTGCTTGGATACTTACTGGTGTGATGATGTATTCTACTGTTCAGGCCCTTGGAGAATTGGCTGTCACTTTCCCAGTCAGTGGTTCGTTTGTTCAATATAACACGCGTTTCATTTCTCCAATCTGGGGCTTCTGTATGGCTTGGAATTATGCATTGCAATGGTTAGTTGTTCTTCCTTTAGAGTTGGTGGCTTGTTCTTTGACTATCAAATACTGGAATACAAGTGTTAACTCTGCCGCTTGGGTGGCAATCTTTTACGTCGCCATTTCTGGAATTAACATGTTTGGAATTAGAGGTTATGGTGAAGCAGAGTTTGTTTTCTCATTGTGCAAGGTTCTTGCCATTATTGGATTTATTATCCTTGGAATTGTGTTGAATTGTGGTGGTGGTCCAATCAAGGGCTATATTGGAGGTAAATACTGGAGCGACCCAGGTGCATTTGCAAATGGATTCAAAGGTGTTTGTAGTGTGTTTGTTACAGCAGCATTTTCTTTTGCAGGTACTGAGTTGTGCGGTTTGGCTGCAGCAGAGACTGCTAATCCAAGAAAATCCCTTCCATCAGCAACAAAGCAAGTGTTTTGGAGAATTACTCTATTCTATATTATTTCCTTGACTTTGATCGGTGTGTTGGTTCCATACAATGATCCTCAACTTTTGGATGGCTCTTCCTCAGTTGATGCTAAGGCTTCGCCATTCGTTATTGCAATCAAAAATCATGGTATTAAAGGATTACCATCTGTTATGAATGCCGTCATTATGATTGCTGTTCTTTCTGTTGGTAACTCTTCTGTCTTCGGCTGCTCAAGATGTCTTGCATCTCTTGCCGAGATGGGTATGGCTCCAAAGAGCTTTGGTTTCATAGATAGAATGGGAAGACCAATGGTTGGCATTGGTATTTCTCTTCTATTTGGTTTGCTTTGCTTCTTGGCTGCTTCACCTCAGGAAGGTACAGTCTTTACGTGGTTGTTGGCTTTGTCAGGTTTGTCGTCGGTGTTCACTTGGGGTTCTATTTGTGCCTGCCATTTGAGATTCAGAGCAGCTTTGGAACTTCAGGGTAGGAATACAGGCGAATTGGCATTCACTTCACAATGTGGAAAGATTGGTTCATGGTTTGGTGTTATTCTTAATGTCCTTATCTTGATTGCTCAATTTTATGTCGCATTGTTCCCTATCGGTGCTGAACCAAGTGCCGACGCCTTCTTTGAATCTTACTTGACGGTTCCAGTTTTGATTGCTTTCATTGTCTTCTACCTCTTCTGGAAGAAAGATTTCTTGATTTATATCAAGACGAAGGATCTCGATATTGATACAGGTAGAAGGGAGATGGATCTAGATCGTGTCAAGCAGGAGGTTGCTGAAGAGAAGGCATACATCAAAAGCAAGCCTTTCTACTATCGTCTGTACAAGTTCTGGTGTTGATCGCTGGAAGTTGATTATGAGCTGTCGTATATAACTCTTTAATAAATACTAATCTGACTTTCTGTTTGAAAGTCGGAAGTGCTGGTTTAATTCATATTATTTATACGTGATAATCAAATAATTGGATAGTGATTCTTTAACTTCGTTAGTTTCCTGACTTTTAGTAAAGCATCTAATTCTAAATACTTTTTCTGCTAAAAACCGATAGAGGAGGAAGCTTACTCACAAACTACCTGCTGCCTCTTAATGACTAAATAAATTATATCCTCGGATAAATAAATAACAATACTATGCTGAAAGCAATAAATAAATAACTGAATAGTGATTTCCACCCAATAATTGAGATAACTGTGTGACTATAAATCTTTTTCGGGCCTGGCTTGATACATCCTCTCTTCACCTTCTCTTCCTCCTAGATCCTTGTATAGCCCATTGTAAGGATAGTCTCTCGGCATGGCTGGACGATCAGGCCAAATGTCAGATATGTATACAAAACCGGCAAAGGCACCTAAAATGCCAAAAAAAGTAAGTAACTGTCCCAAGGCAAACTTATCACTAATCTGATGATAATGATCCGGAGCCCACATATCCATGTAATCATGGAAAGGATGGATTTTCTCGCCAAAATTCACTCTATTTTGCTGATCATCATATTTTTTGTAAGGATCCCTGTATTGTGGAGGAATGTAATTTTTTGGAACATCCACACCAAACTCTTTATGAGGATCTGGTAAGTATTTTGGAAGCTCGTACTTGTCCTGGAAACTGACAAACCTCTTTGTGATAGAACATACACAAGATGGTTGTTTGATTGCTAAGGCCCAGGTCCTACCAAATCTAAACATAGTATAACTGTTCAAAAAAATGGTAAGCACAATAAATATGGCACACAAATAACCAGTTTAAAAGGAGTACTGATAACAATTTATAATACAATATAAGAGGTCATTAGATGCTTTAGGTTCGCTTGATCAACCTTCTTCTCAAGATTTTTCTGCGCGGCATTTCAACAATTTTTTTTTGCCGCCTCTTCATGCATCCTTGCACCATTAGTTTCTTTTTCTTCAAATTTACACAATTATAAGAAAAGAATGAACCAGTTAGGCATGGTGAGAACTATTCATATAGTTTATTACAGCTTTTGTGATATTAATGCCATTAAACATATATAATGATATTTGATCAAAAATTTGCCTTAATATTTTGTCACTCGTAGGCAAAAACATGGAATCTCCTTAGATTTTGAGAGGTCTTTCCTTCTCGTCCAGGTATTATTTTTTGGAATTTGTCTAAATTGTTTTTCGGGTTTCGCGATAAGTTAGATCAACAAGAAAAAAGGTGCAATCTTTGTTCTCTTTCCACCCACCCCCTTCATGTGTTCCTTCTACCTTACCTTAGTCGTTACTTTCCACCGATTTTATCTCAATAAATTAAAAAAGTTTAAAGGTTATTCTGCATCTTATACTATTCTTGTTTGGGAAATATATCGGTTCTTTCCATTTTCGTCATTGAGCTTGCTTGATAATAGGGGCAAACTTGCTTTTTTTTGAGAATTTTCAACACATTTTAGGCGTATTTCCTACAGCATAAAAGGAAAGGAGGATTGAGTACAACAAAAGACGCACTGGAGAAAGGTTGGCTGTTCCGTCCTAGCGTTTTTTTAATACCATTTTTTTGATTTTGGAAAAAAGAATATTACGAGGATGGCTTCCACTTTAAGTGGATGTAAGGAAGGTATAAAATCAAACACCAGAAAGCGCAATGCTGTTGAGTTAACAGATCACTTAAAAGATCAAAAAAAGCGTCACATTTATTCCGATATAAAATATTACAAGTTCAACCAGGACAATCCTTTAGAAATCCCATCGTATTATGCTCGGAGCGTGAAATTGGACTCGAAAGATACATCTTTCGATCTTAAAGCCAGAAAGCAAAAGCTATGCGATTTATTGGTTGACAGTATGCACATGTTGGATGAGCTATTCCACCTTCGAAATTTTACATCTCTGGTTTACTTTGATCCTCAGAATGTCAGCAAAATACAGCAATCTGAAAGTTTTAAGAAATTTGAAGGAGATTATAATTTATGGCCCAAAACTAATGACAAAAAAGCAAGACTGAGGATAAGCTCTAGGATATCAGAGCATACCGATCCATTGAAGCAAGAAATAATGGATAAGGTACAAATGATGACTAAACCTGAAATGGTTGTTGGGAAAGATTATTCCAAGATAAGAAAGCATCAAGTGAAGAAGGAGTTTCAATCTAAACATTTAGGATATTCAAGAAAAATAAAAAGAAGTTGCAAACCGAAATATGATAAGAAAAATAAATATCAAAAGTTGGAAAGGTCCAAAAGTAATGCCAAAGATATTGGCTTAAACACTTCAAAAAATGGAGACAGTATTAGTGTTCAAGGAGATTTTGGAGATAATGATTCGAAAGAAAAGCATATGACGGACGATGCTGTTGTTAATAGGGATAATGGTTATGCTGACTCCAGCGACGAAAGTTCGCCTATACTTATAGATCAGCTTCCAGTGACTTATCATTATCCATCAAAATTAAAGCTAAATTACAATGTGAAGCCACAAATAATCACAAATCCGGTACATTTGATAAAACCTAAGTTTAAAAATTTAGAAAAATATCTTGATTCATTTATTTTCACTACGGGTGAACCAACTGAGGAGATTATTACAAAAGATTACGAAAAATATTTGCTTGCTGAGAAACAAAAGATTTTTAATGTAAAAATTGGACTTCAGAAGCATATCCTCCGCCTTGATAAGAAGGAAAATGTATTCAGAAATGTTCCAAATGGGAGCAAAGAGCCGACAATGATACGGCAAAATTTCCAACACGGATTTAATCATTACAAAGAAAGGCTTCCCCCCTTTCGAATGCAGAATCAGGTGACACAGCACGATAACCTTTTGGCACAGGGTGTAAAATCATCCAAACTTATACATAAGTCGAGAATTATAAAAGTTCAGAAAGGAAGAAAGATAACCCAAATGATTGAAAATCATTTTAAGCGGTTATCTCAAGAAGAGGAAAGGAAAATTAAGGAGTTTCATAGAATGAAAATTAAGCTAGCCAAAGATACCGCTCGCGAAGTCAAGAAGAAATGGATTATAGCCGTAAAGGCGTACAAAATTTTAGAAGAAAAGGCTGAAGAGAAGGAAAGAGCGGAGCAATCAAAGAAGGAACTTTCGAAGATTTTAGACCAGAGTACTAAAATGTTGGGCGCACAACTTTCTGCCAACAGATCTGAAAACAACACTCAAAGGCAGATTATCGAGAAAGATGAAAACACTGAAGAGGATAGCGATTATTTCAGCTCCAGTTCTTCTGGCTTCGAGGAGTCCTCTGGAAATGGGTCTTTGGGTGATTCAAACGAAGAAATTAGAGCATCGGTTAACAATGACGATAAGCTTTCTCCTGAGCAGTTAAGAGAAAAGTACAAAAATTTGGAAAAAGTTAAAATGCCCTTCATGTCATCTACCGATTCAGATGCAGAAAGCAGCGAGGATGAAAATGATGGGTATGATGAAGGAATTGAAGGAAATGATTTAAGATCTTTGTATCGTGGAAATGCGTCAAATTTTCCAATGCGTTCATTGCATTCCACACATTCACTTAATGGTAAAAACGAATTATTGTTTAAGCGAGTGGATCTAAACAAACCATTTTTGGATGATAATAGAGATAAACCATATATAACAACTCCAGAGGATAAAGTTCATAGTGCTACTGTCATTACTGAAAATTCAATTTCAAATGAGGATAGTAAAATTTCACATGGAAATGGAGATTTAACTCCCGTTGGTGAAAATTTAAAATCGTTAGTCACGGATGAGATTGATGAAGATTCTGATGAAGATTCTCTGTATGAAGAAGATGATCTAGATACACCGACATCATCCCCTAAGAACGTCGAAAATAATGGTAATGATATAAAGGCCAAAACCGTTGCAGTTGCGGATGTTCCCATTCCAACATTATTACGTGGAGTATTGCGTCCATATCAAAAGGAGGGATTGAACTGGCTTGTGTCACTTTACAACAATAGAACAAATGGAATTTTGGCTGATGAAATGGGTCTAGGAAAGACTATTCAAACAATTGCTTTGCTAGCATATTTGGCCTGCGAAAAGAATGAATGGGGCCCTCACCTTATTGTTGTACCAACCTCGGTAATATTAAATTGGGAAATGGAATTCAAGAGATTTGCCCCGGGCTTCAAGGTTCTGACGTATTATGGTACACCTCAACAAAGAAAAGAAAAAAGAAAGGGATGGAATACACCAGATACTTTCCATGTTTGCATCACTTCATACCAACTAGTTGTTCAGGATCATACCGTATTTCGCAGAAAAAAATGGCAATATATGGTTCTTGATGAAGCCCATAATATTAAGAATTTTAGATCTCAACGTTGGAGATCTTTGTTAAATTTTAACACCGAGCATCGTCTTTTGCTTACAGGTACCCCTCTTCAAAACAATATTGTTGAACTTTGGTCTCTACTTTACTTTTTAATGCCATCTTCGCAAGGAAACAACAGCATGCCAGAAGGTTTTGCCAACTTAATAGATTTTCAACAATGGTTTGGTAAACCAGTTGATAAAATTATTCAGAGTGGAGGACTTGGAGACGATGCTGAAACAAAAGCTACAGTGAATAAGCTTCACCAGGTTTTGAGACCGTATCTTCTGCGCAGACTCAAACAAGATGTCGAGAAACAGCTGCCGGCAAAGTATGAGCATATTGTCTATTGTCGATTGTCGAAACGTCAGAGATTGTTATATGATGATTTTATGAGCAGAGCCCAGACAAAGGAGACATTAGCAAGTGGCAACTTTTTGAGCATTATCAACTGTTTAATGCAATTAAGAAAGGTTTGCAATCATCCAGATTTATTTGAAGTTCGTCCAATAAACACAAGTTTTGCATTACAAAGATCTGTGATATCCCAATTTGCCAATACTGAAAAAGCTATTAAGCAACAATTTAGATTAGCACCTTTTGATACTATTGATCTTGGATTTATGAATTTGCTCCCGGCACACACATATAAACTGTCGTCACTTGAAGTAGAGAGCTTACAAGATTTATCAGCATCCCAAACTTTTGCGGAAAAGATTGACACGTTAAAGCATAATCTTAAAGGTAAAAGCACAGGATTAGATTTCAGTTCGATGGAGCAGTATTATAAGTGGATGCTTTATAAACAAGAGCAAGACCTTCTCGAACGTACAATACACTTAAAGTATATTAATGATCACAATTGCAACAGGTCTCAGTATGTTTCTGCTGATTTGATAAATTCCGTGACTTTGACAAAGTCTTCGCCTGGTCCAAGCATCATGACGGATCTGGTAAAGGAAATATCGACGCGTGCTACTGAATTAAATCCAATAATACAGAATTTCGCATTTGTGACTCCAAATGCTATTTGCGAAGATTTGATAGATCTCACAGTCCCTCCCACATTAAAGAACAAAGTACAATATGTTGCACAAAATGATCTTGTATTGAATCCGTTTCATAATGTTCAAATCAAAGAAACTATTTCTTTTCCGGATAAGTCATTATTACAGTATGACTGCGGCAAATTGCAAAAATTGGCAATTCTTCTTGAAGAAATAATTCCAAACGGTCATAGAGTTTTGATATTTACACAAATGTCCAAAATGTTGGATGTTTTGGAAAAATTTTTGAATTACAATGGATACACTTATTTACGGCTTGATGGGGCAACGAAGATTGAGGATCGGCAGTTAATGACTGAAAGGTTTAATAGAAATGATAGAATTAAATGCTTCATTTTGAGTACTCGTTCTGGTGGATTAGGTATAAATCTTACTGGTGCTGATACTGTTGTTTTTTACGATTCAGATTGGAATCCTGCAATGGATAAGCAGTGCCAGGATAGGTGTCATCGTATTGGACAAACTAGAGATGTTCATATTTACAGATTTGTTTCAGAGTATACAATAGAGTCGAACATTCTTAAGAAGGCAAACCAGAAACGTCAATTGGATAATGTTGTTATTCAGGAGGGTGATTTTACGACAGATTATTTTAGCAAAATTACTATAAATGATTTGTTGGGGAAGGACAATGCATCGAATAACTCTTCTGATCTTTCCGATGATGGAATGAATCGTAATGAACTTATTTTCAATTCAAATACTTCAAACAATTTAAGTAAGGCTCTTGAACAGGCCGAGGACGTGGAAGATGCCAATGCAGCTAAGGTTGCATTGAATGAAATTAATGTTGACGCTAATGACTTTACTGACCAACAAAATTGTTCCAGGAGCCCAAGCGTTGGAATTTTGCAGAGTCATCAAATGGGAGAATCCGAGGATTCAGCAACTGAACTGTTTACAAAAAGGATTGATAAGTTTACTGTTCAGCACTCTAAGCACGGGCATGAAATTGAGAGCAATAAAATTACTGGAAGGAAAGAAGCTGATGAGGATGACGAAGTTGATGATGATGACGACGACGACGACGACGACGGTGGTGTAGGTCACATTGATGAGTATATGATAAGATTTATTGCCGGTGGGTTTTACTTCTAGGCTTTTTTTTTTTGTTGCAACGGTTAGATTTATTATGTAAAATAATTCAATCTTAGTTATATTTTCTGATAGATCTTAAAATAAGAGTATGATCTAATTCCATCAAAAAATGGATGAGTGGAAATTACTAACTTCCGGTCAGTCTTAAAGATAAATTCTTACCTCGCTTAAAATGTGAACTATGCGATGAGTGCATTCAAATGCGGGATTTCTATAATCTAAACCTTTAGTAATTTCAACTGTATTATTACTTGTTGCAGCTATATTTCGAGAATTATTCTGATGAAATTTATTTTGCATTTAGAAAAATAAAATGTTTTTCAACATATATATATGCTATGCTAACCTTAGCAATAAATTTAAATAAACATTACCTGGCTTAATGAAATGCCGTTTTCTTGAGCAAGGTCTATATTAATATACTATTTGGTGATAAAAATATTATTATAAACAAATAGAAGAAAAAATGAGATTTTCTTATATTTTAATTAGTAAAATTGCAAAAAAAAAAGTAATTAGGCAGAGCGCAGAGAAGCTCGAATAATAAGGGAAATTATACCTGTGTATGGATGTGCCACTTTTGTGAACCGCCTCCGAAATCTAAAATGATCGAGTTTATTCACTTCAGTATACAGGAAGGAGGGGGGGGGCTATCAGACCGTGCACAATTATGAGCAATACCGAGAACGTCTACAATATTAATGAGTGCCTTGTTTTCGAAAATAAATACATGGAATAAAAGATTTCCTCTCATCACTTTGCCCCCAGCTGAACCCAATTCTGATTCCTTTATAAAACTTATCACTAAACGGTTGTATGTTTTGCCATCAGACCCCAGTGCAAACAAAGATCAGGGAAATATAAAATTCAAACTTGGCGTTTATAACCTATTTCCCTTCACTTTTGATGAAAATGTTCTCGTTTCAGTGGATCCGCTTTGCCTATCAGCCTTACTTATTTTAACCTGTAAGACTGGTAGTAGACTTCCTCAGCTTCGGCCCCTCATTAGTGCATCCGAAAAAATGAAGGCAGATCGCTGTATTGTGGCAATGTCATATAGTGCATCTCCAGACGGTCAACTTCCAATTTTGGTCGAAGATGAGGTCAATAAAAGCGAGCAAAAGGTGAAACGAAAGTTTCGATCTACAATGATGATAAACAAATTCATAATAGCCAATATTTCGGATCCAACAATTATAATGTGCATCAAATTAGTGGATACAAGATTATTTGATTTTTATACCTCTTGTTTGCTAGCAAGTAAGAATGAGAAGTTAATTATGAGGTTATACTCGTTAGCAGGATTGGAAGAAAAACAGAAGGTGCTATTCGATAAACTAGTGTACCCTGCTGTGATTGCACACCTTGCTAGCCGTTTTCAGTTTAATATCCGGAATCCATATATTGCGTCAACATTTATGAGAAATTCCATAGAATCGTGGATAAAACCGAAATATTACACATGTGCAGTTAAAGAGGAATACGAAAAATGTCTTTGGGAAGGGTTTCACACTTTAAGAATGTTTGAAGAAATGTACAAAGATCGAAATCAAAAATTTTACTTTGACGTCGACAAGCCTTCCATTTTTGATTATAAGTTGGCAGCAACCATCTATTGCATTTCTAGTTTGTCTGATTTTATTCCGGACTTTTCCAGAGTCATTGGTAAATGTCCATTGCTATTGGCACATTGTAATCTTGTGATGCAAACAGTTAAGAAATAAAGTCATATGCATATTTTTTGTCGAATACGGTTCATGTTCTCATTTTTTATGAATATTTTAAACTGCATGTAATATTTTAGTTAATAGGTTTAAGTGTGACGCCGATTACTTTATGAAGTTTGTGTTATAACTAGTATTGGGTGTTTTTAAGTCTAAAGAAAGGAAAAGTATAAAAGTAAAATGAATTAAATAAGAATGTAAAATGAACGGGATAGGAAGGGAAAATGCACATGCTTAAACACCTTTGATCCTTATGAGCGAGGTTTTCTTGGGCATAAACAAGGCAGGGCAGCTTTATGTAGACGCGACTGTCGACGCATCTGTTACACTACATTAAAATATTATGTTCATAGATCAAAAAAAAAAGGGAAAGATTAGAATCATTGGGAAACCTAGGTTAATAATATTCAGGATTTAGATTTACGTAGTCAAAAGGTCATAATTAGCAGAGGAATGCAAACTATATTATGAAAGGAGGATCTCGATAGGATCGGAAAATGATCAAAAAAGTCGATTAGAAGAAATATAAAAAACTTTGCTGGAATTAAATTTTTTATTGGTTAATTCTGCCCCGTATTGAATAAAAGTACTGCAGTATGAAACCAACAGCACAATCTATACTTTGAAAAGCCATTCGTTTAAAATTGTGACTTATATAATGGTGGCTTCTTTCATTCCACGCAGATAAAAATATGAATGGTTCAAAATGTCGTACCGATTAAGTATTAAACGGAGAATAACTGTAACAAAAGTTACTAAGCAGCACAGCAAAAATAGTAAAAGGGAAGGAACCAGATGATAGGGTATTTAACCTAAAACCAGGCTATTTATTATATCTCAAATTTAGTTTACCTATTTAAAGACCAAAAGTACCGACCCTTCTCGTCTAACCTACATAGGTTAAGGTTAATTGTTTGATTACGTAATATAATTTGTTTAGGATGATTCCTCGATGACATCTTGCGCAATAAATCTTTGTCTCACCCTGTATGCGATCATCGCTCACCTTTTTCCCCAGCTCAATCAGCAGTCATTATCAGGGCTCACCTAATCCAAAAGTATCAATAAGCTTTGATTAACTCCTTCTTACAAGTGAAATGAATAATAAAGAAGAGTATGAGTATTCCGATCTAGCTAGTCCTGTGGAGAAGGCTAGAAAAAAAAAGCCAATCAACCATGGACCTCTTCCTTCATTCAGATATATTGTAAACCAGCTATTTATTCCGGTTGAGAATGTCACTAGAAACAGAAGATTGCATTTAAGTGTGAATAAAACTGATGTAATTTTTAGATTTATTTCCAATTACCGGCAAACAGTGGGAGATGACATTCTCCCGGTGGCTAGACTATATTTTCCAAAATGGGATCGAAAACGTGTGTATATGATGAAGGAGCATAAGCTTGGAAAGATTGTTTGCGATTATCTCAAGCTTCATAGGAATGCCGAGGACTTTAAGAGAATCCACAATTGGAAACAGTTATCTTACAACCATATGAAAACATCAGTGCCATTTTCAGACCTCTTGGTGGAAATAATATCCAGGAGGCGAATTTCAAGGATTATACCTGACAGTGAACTTCTTAACGTCAATGATGTAAACATAATCTTAGATAAACTCAACAGTTTTGTCCAAGATAAAAATATTAGCAAAGCAGATATTTTTCAGAATACCATCAACCGTATGGGAGATAGCGAGTTGCGTTATTTTTTCAGAATAGTACTCAAAGATGATCCGGTAGGCTCTGAATCTGTCTTCCTAAACTGTTGGCACCCAGATGCAAGACGATTATACGATCTTACACACGACCTTAAGTTAGTATTTTGGGGGTTGGATGACCCATCATCTAGACTTTCATCCAAGCAGAAACAAATAAGGTTGATGCTTCCTTTTACTCCTCAACGATGCCAAAGAGTTAGGAGTGAATATTCTAAGATTGCTTCCTATAGTTTTCACGACCTACCTTTCTTAATCGAAGAAAAATTTGACGGAGAAAGAATGCAAGTTCACATTGCACGAGATAGTAATGACCATAACAAATTGATCTTTAAATATTTCACTAGAAACGCCATGGATTATACATCTATTTATGGAGCAAATTCTGGAAATGAAGTCGATTTTACTGGGTGTATTTCACACCTACTTAAATCCTCGAATTTTCATGAAAATATGAAGAACTGCATCTTAGATGGGGAAATGATTTGCTATGATCCAGTATTAAGAATACCTTTACCATATTCGTGTGTAAAGCTATCCGCTTTGCATTCTCTGGCACTGGGTGAAAATAGGGAATTAGACAAAGAACCTCATCCTATGTTTATGGCTTTTGATTGCGTATATTTGAATGATACTTCTTTGGAAGATTATGATCTTTCTCAAAGAAAATCTGCGCTTAATTATGTTCTACGAAAGCCAGTAGCAAACTTGTTTACAATTGCGGATTATGAAGTAGCAAGAAGCGGGGATGAGATTGGAAAGGCAATGAAAAAGGCGATTAGCATGGATTCAGAAGGTATTGTTTTGAAACATATACAGTCAAAATATGTCGTTGGTAGTATATCAAAGGAATGGATCAAAGTAAAGCCAGAATATTTGGAAGAGTTCGGTGAAAACTTAGATTTGGTAATTGTTGGAAAAATACCTGGGGCCAAGACTTCATATATCTGTGCATTAAGGGATGATTCAGAAGAACGAACTGTCAAGGAAGGAGGTGAGCATAATTCAAATGAAAAGAGCTGCAAATTCATTACTCTTTGTAAAATAGCGAATGGCTTCTCAATTGAAGATTATAGATATATTGATGAGAGGACAAAAAATAAATGGAAGAAGATGGATGAAATGCCACAAACACCAAAAGTGATTTTTGGAAAGGACATACCCGATTTCTGGATTGATCCCGTTGATTCTGTGGTGATTGAGGCTAGGGCTCGTTCAATAGCGTTACAACCTAAGCAAACCGGTTATGCCACATCTACAACGTTGTATAACGCATATTGCGTCAGGATACGTCCCGACAAGGATTGGAAAACTGCAAGCACCTTAAATGAATATGACATTTCCTCTAATAGGGCTAAGATACATTCTGCTCAAACGATTTTTAATGGTAAAAGAAAGCGAAGGATGCACGTGGTTTCCAAGAAGAGTCATTTGCTAGATGTCTTAAATAAAGGATATACAACGTCGAATAGCTCTCCAGGTAAAGTCTCTACTTTATTTTCTGATTATGTTTTCAGCGTTAAGACCGATTGCATTTATCACCAAGCATTAATGCCTATTAGTAAACTTAACATGGTAATCGCACGCTATGGAGGAGCACTAGCAAGAGATCCTGAATCAGTTATCCTTAATTCATCTAAAAAGCATCTGATCATCATCGCTGAAAAGATGACATCTGAAGTTAAAGGATTGACGGATAAGTATAATATTTTCAAATTCAAGTGGTGTGAAGACTGCATTACAACAGGAATGGTCGTGTCACCAGATAATTCACATATTTTTATATCAGATCTGGCATTAAATCAGCTTTGTGCATCGAACGAAAGTACGTTTAGTGGAAATCCAATTGTGGCTTTGAATAAATATACATTTTGGGGTGTCGTCAATGGGTTGAATTCAAGCAGATTAAGGATTCCCGCTATAATGAAGAAATCACACTTTACAAATCAAGAGCTGTATGATCTTCACAAATTTCTTATGTTTTCTGGCATGACATTCATGTTAATTTATGATACAAAGACATCAAATAGAAAATCTATAATTACAATGGCCATACACCTAAATGGTGGGGATACTACTACGAAAATAAATTGTTGTTCTATGATTGTGATTTTATTTGACGAAGAAGAACTGGTATCACTTTTTAAGCAAAAGGACCGTATTATTCACAAGATTCGAAAGGTGATGGAGGAGAGAGGGCAGCTAAATACCACAAAAATACCACACATGGTTAAATATAATTACATTGAATCATGTATTAAAGAGAATACTCTAGTGGGAACTGCGAACTACAGGGTTTTTCTTCCATCGTGATTATTTCTATGAGCAGTGCCCAGTGTTCACATATTGGTATTAGCTGAATAACCCAATAAGGATAAGGAAAAAATAAATATATAAAATAGGTATAAAATAAAAATGAGAAAAGTGGAGCAAAATCAGTTTTCGTTATATGCTAATTGTGTACGAGGTATCGTAATGATATTTTACTTACAGTCAATATCTTTGCAGAATATAATCATTCGAAATGTTTATTCACAGCACTAATTGTACAAGGAGAGAAATTGAACAATTAATTAAAAGGAACATATCAATCCACTCTGTCAACACTCTCCTTTACAAGAAGGCGGCTGTTCCTTCCTCTTCAGAAACTGTTTCCACAAACGTCTCGCAATGGAAGCCAGTAAAGGACGATGATATTGCAATTCAACTTAATAAGGATGAACCATCCCTTCAAGTACTTGGTGAAGCGCAGTCGACATTATCTTTAACTCTTCCTCCGTCTGTACCGGCCTACATTAGGAGAGGCTCTCTCATATCTGTGTTTGCGTCTAGTAGATGCAAAGATATCAAATCTAGTGTAACTAGTTCATTGAGAGTACTACAGCCATTTAAAAGACTGTTCGTTCGTAATCTGACGCCATCATATCAGCGTTTGCAATCGCTTGTTCCTTTAAATGTTTTGGTTTCCGCTTATTCTGTTGGCAATGTATGGGGAATGATGAAGTCCACAATTATCAGTCCGTCGTCACAAACTTTTTGCAATATTTTTATGGATGGGTCGGTGGATTGGGCGTTGTTTGATTCATCGGCTCTCCATGTACATGTTGGAAACTCGCTCTTTATAAGCAGTCAAGTTCTTCCCAAGCTCATGACGACCGGTGAACCCACCGGATTTTCAAAAATTTTCAAGCAAGGATACACATCAGTGAGTGGTCGAGGTTGGATATCATTAGTTGGAGAAGGCTCTATTTTTAAGTTTGAGTTGGACGAAGAAGAAGAAGTTTTAGTCAAGCGGGAGAATCTTTTGGCAAGTACCATTAAAGATCCTGGTGATTTCAAAACTGGTTCTTTTTCCTTGACCGATATAAATCATAAGTCAATATCGCAACAGAAATTGGACAATGCCACTAAGGAATCTGAACGTCTCAAAATCAAGGCTTTAATAACAAAAACAGAAGGGCACACACCAAATTATTGGGATAAATCTAAAGCAGCATTCTTAAGATTAAAATTTAGCCTAGAAAAGTTCTTTAAGAAATCAAGTATGACGTTTGGTAATGGAGATTATATTAAAGTTACCGGTCCCAGGTTATTACTTATTAATTCAGGTACAGGGCATGACAAGTTCCAATACGGAAACAGTTTTGGCAGGCATACATCAAGTGATGCTTTTAAACAGTTACATCATTTTATGCAAAAGAATGGTACGCCATCCCAAATCCTAACAGAGGGTGATAATAATCCGACCGGAGTAAAACGTGACGGAGCTGCTAACCACAACAATATTAATAATTTCAAAGATAGAGAGAGTTACCAAGGTTGACCATCATGCACATAAAAATTAAACGCTTTATGTATATATATATATATATCTATTTATATATCTATTTATTACGGACTACATTCAGATATCAAAGTACCTCTTTATTAGCAAAAGAAAGTGAAAGCTCGCACTTTCTTATCGCCGGCGTCTTAATTTGGGGGCCCCAAAAAAATTATATATATTGGATAATATCCAAGATTTTGCAGGATAGCATATATCTCTTCGGTGGTATAACGTGACATTATTATTATGTAAGTATCTTTGTTTCCAACGTGATCAATCTGTGAGTTTTTTTTATATTCTACATCAAATGGCTGGTTTAGAGAGTAAGTTGTTGTGCTTTTATTCTTTTTGTTACACAACGTACTAACGTTAGAATTTGAAAGATTCATTATTTCAACTAAAATTTACAGCCAAACAGCTAAATAGGCAAGCAGCAAAGGCATCAAAAGACGAAAAAAAAGAAAAAAGCAAGGTTAAAAAGGCGCTTACGGAGGGAAATAACGATATTGCTCAAATATATGCGCAGAATGCGGTTAGGAAGAGCCAAGAACGATTAAATCTTTTGAGGTTGTCTTCTCGGATCGACGCGGTCGCATCAAGAATACAAACAGCAGTGACGATGCAGGCTGTAACAGGTAATATGGCACGGGTCGTCAAGGGAATGGACAGAGCAATGCAGACAATGAACTTAGAAAAGATTACGATGGTTATGGACAAATTTGAGGATCAGTTTGAAGACATGGAGAGCTCCACAAACTACTATGAAAATGTTTCTAATGAAATGAATGCTACACAACAACCGGAGGACCAGGTCCACTTGTTGATGCAGCAGGTTGCTGATGAAGCTGGAATTGAGCTGAAACACAAGATAGGGGACGCCAAAGTCAGCAATTTGAAGGTACCTGCCCAAAAGGAATCAGTGTCGGAGAATACAGAGGATAAACTAAGTGAAAGACTCAGAGCTTTACGTAGTTGAAGGAATTGTTCAGAAGGTTGAAAGTTTGTGGACAGTATGAAGACGATGATTATTGTTGTGTTTAATTGCTAACTGAAGATTAACTACATTCTGGGAAATAAAATAACATTCGTCTATAGAACATTTCAACTACTACGGAAAAGTGTATTCAGCATTTGCTACGTATGTAATTCTAAGCTAAGAAAGATTGGGGTTTTAATTTTAGAACGATGTATGTCCGAAATTTTTGTCAACTCTAGACAGCAAATTATTCTAGGCAGTAAAATAAGATGAAATAAAATAACATAATTCATTAGAACCGCACACTATTCTTGTTATCTTGATCGACGCCCATATATATATTATTTTAGATGATAAAAACAACTCGATGACATCTCAAGATAATTTGATACCAGATGGGGAATATGACGTCGATATGTCGAACCTTTTCAGTTCGAAAGGGTCCGATATATTTGGTATACGATGTACGTTTATAGCAATGAAAGTTTGGATGCTTCTTTTTGAATAATATACTAATACTATTGAATTTTACTTAGACGGATTTCTACCTGAAACCGTAGACGAAAGATATAGTTCATTATTAATAAAGGATTCAGAAAGTGGGCACTGTCTGTTGCGCCGAGAAGCAAGGCCAGCCTTGAATTCGATCAACATGATGAATTCCTCTTTATCAGAGCTTTGCAATCAAGGCCACATATATTTCGAAGGTGACTATCCTCAACAGCAAATACCCTCTATTGCTCAAAGTCTTCAGACAACAACCCATAGGAAAACCGACTTGATAGCCAAGCAATGTTCTTTTGTCAATGGAATGTCAGATTTTGTTCTTCTATTCGATGATGTTACCAAAAAATTTCATTTGGATCAATTTGGAGGTGTCTTGAGACTGAAAAAGTCCAGAGAGGATGCAAAAATCAATGATATGTTTTCAGACTTTGAAAGAGCCAAAGGTAAAGAAGCTGTTACTGTCGAAAATACTGGAAAATGCAAAAGTTTTGTGGATTTCATGATTCAAATGATAAAAGCAGACAATAGAAGTATGCAACCGCATAATAAATTACATAGCTGCAGAACTGCATCAGCAAAGCAATCCATATTTCCAGTATTGTCCAAAAAAGGTTCTACGGGGCAAATGTTGAATCGGAAAATCCGAAAACCTAATTACAAGCCGAAGAAAAGTAAACTTTTAAGGGCTGCCGAAAGAGCTGTTGGGTTATCAAAAAAGGCTAGGCAAAATTTTCAACACTCGAACATAAAGCCTTTGCCACGACATTCAAAAGAATCACAAAATGTTTTGAGTTCGACGTTATCATTAAAGCTCGATAGACCTCAAAGACTAGGACATAAAGTTGAGCATGTTTCTCCCAAAGCGAATCAAATGAAGGAAGGCGAGGGAAATGTTTTGAGTGATAAGGACCTAACGAATCTTGCAGATGAGCTTGAAGAGGAGTTGGGAGGAATTCAAAAAGGGAAGTCTCGTTGTAGCCGGAAGGAGAATGAAGAAAAGGAAGATTTGGATCAAGGACATTCTATCAACTTTTCTGATTTCGGAAGCGACCTAAGTGATTATTCAGATGTCAATAATGATGTTGTTGAGGATAGTGATACGGGTGAGATACATGTAATTGTGGATGACAATCCAAAATTTATGAGTTCTAAGAGGAGGCTGAGTGAAAATGTTCGAAGTCCCCGCTTTGATAGAAGGACCATGTCTTCACCTCAATTGCCAACCGTTTCACTTAAAAAACCAATTAGTTTAAAAGAGTTGGCAACAAATGAAAATCTAAGGGTACTCAAAACCAGAAGTACAACTCCGATTAGGCGAACCCCTGAAATTGAAAGTTATCAAACTACAAAGTATCTTGATGCTAAGAAATCTGAGGAAAGTGCGCAGAGCGATTTCGATGAGGATGCATTAGATAGAGCCTTAGATATTCTAGAAAGTGAGGCTAGTGAAGAAGACTAATAGGGATGCAATATATCATTCATGGTTATCATAGAAAACCATTATGACCGGCACTTAATATATTTTAATAAATAGCAGTAATTCATTGCGGACTTCAAAAGTTGAAAATAATCCACAAAGTTTTATTTGCTACATGAATCATGTCGGAACCTATGAGTTATAATAATGTTTTATATGTTAATAACGCATAAAGGTTCAACTGGTATTTGATTTATAAT
>ERZ746981.180-NODE-180-length-46228-cov-35.776105_pt1 | contig 46228 bp, 37 predicted proteins | sample MGYA00374948_ERZ746981 | MGnify/ENA primary metagenome ERZ746981 (study PRJEB28757, sample SAMN06711160) | food metagenome | host: microorganism | place: China:Harbin | collected 2017-01-30 | study: EMG produced TPA metagenomics assembly of the Analysis of...
ATCTCATCAGGTTATCGCAAACCCATGAATCATAATCCACTGAAATCACTCAACTCATTTTCGGTCAGACACTAAGGCCAACCGACTGGCGCAACGCATTCATGGGGGATGCCGTCACCGTCGTATTGTCGTAACGATGGTCGGAAAAAACCCCGTCCGCATCCGGCTGTGCCGCGGTCGATGCGCTGCCGTCGGCCGTCTTGGTCGATTTGGTGGCCGTGGTTGCCGCCGTGCCCCCCGACGCGGTTGACGACGGGACGGATGATGTCCCTGTCATGACCGTGGCGGACGTACTGGCCGTCGTACTGGCCGTCGTGCCGGCCGTGGCGCCATGCGCGGCCGAAGAACATGCAAGCGCCAATGTCGCGGTTGCCGCAGAAAATGGTCTCAAACGTCTGGGAGGGATCATGGGGGCCATCTTTGTTGTGCGAATAATTATTAATTAAACTTCCACTACTAGAAGTGATTCTGATTCGCAATGCAAAACCGTCATCATTCTGAAATAAGTTGCAACATGCCTCCCGATGCGGCCTGCACACCGCCATAAAAGTCAAAAATTCAGGAGGTTTCGTTTTATTCTGCCATTTTCAAAAAAAACGCCATGCCGCACAAAGCGGTCATGGCGTATCGCAACCGGGCCCAATGATGCCAGGCACGCATGGCGGCCCGGGACAGTGTCGCAGCGCCCCGGCACCCTGCGTACATCACGCAGATTTCTGCCCGATGAATTTTTTAAAATCTATATATTTTCAAATATTTTCGAAATAATTTAAACACACATCCCACGCCCCCTTACAGGTCTGCGGTAAAGGAGAACTTGAACGTGCGCGGCAATCCTTCGAGCAGATAGCCATTGAAAGATGAAGACCAGTACCGGGTATTGGCGAGGTTATCGACACCAAAACGCAGTGTCAGCGGTTTATGGTCGGCGACGAACGTGTACCGCCCTGCAAGGTCAAAACGTGTCCAGACCGGCAGATGCAGCGTATTGGATGTATTGACCATCTGCTTGCCGGTATTGACGACACGCCCCACGACCGTCGCCCCCTTCAGGAACGGCAGGTCATATTCCAGATTTCCGTTGATGGTATAATTAGGAATGCCAATCGCGGTATGACCGTCCTGCAGCCCCCCAGCCGTGCGACGCAGGTCCGCATCAATCACCGTGCCCCCCCCGTTGAAACGCAGGCCCGGCAGGATCTGCCCATTGATGCTGAGTTCGATACCACGATTACGCTGCAACCCATCTTCGACATAGATCGACTGGCTGCTGGTACCGACGGATTTTGAATACGCATTGGGCTGCGAAATCTGGTACACCGCAAGCGAGGCGCTGAAACGGCGGGTTTCATATTTTGCGCCCACCTCATACTGCGTGGATTTATAAGGCGCAAAGACCTGCCCCTGATTCAACGTGTCCGACGGCGCGGTCGGCCCCTGTGACAGGCCCTCGATCCGGTTGAAATACAGCGCCGTCTGGCGTGTGGGATGGATGACAAGACCCACAACCGGGGTAATCGCCCCCTCGTCATAATGCGATGTCACAGCCCCACGCCCCGACGCGGCATAACCATATCCGTCGATAAACATGTTCTGGTAACGAAATCCCCCCGTCAGGGCGACGCGATCATGAAAGAATGACATCGTGTCAGAGAAAAAGAGGCTGTAAAGCCGCGTGCGGCTGATGGCCTGCGGGTTGTTGACATCACCCCCGCTGAAAGTATTGGCAAGCGGCGTGACCGCAGGGGTGCGATAAATATTCGTTGCAACAGAGGTCAGCGCCATGGAATAGGCGGTATCGGCCTCTTCCCACAGCGACGACCCACCGGCATTGATCTCATGCCGCACGGGCCCGGTACTGAAATGCGCGCGCACCCCGGCACGCAGGCTTTTGTTGGTCTGGACATAGGGCACATACATGCTGCCGATCGTGGCTGCCCCCGTGGCGGCATCGGTCACGGTGGGATTGGCGTAATCCCCCTTCTCATTCCCACCAAGGCCGCCGAATGCGCCATAGACCGTGATATGTTTCGAAAAATCATGTTCGACATTCAACTTGCCGAAAATATAGTTGAGGTCGTTATAGGCCCAGCGCTGCCCGAAATTATGCGATGGCGCCACCGCCCGTGGCACCGCCGTCACCCCGGCCCCAAGGAAGATGGCCGGACGACCGCCATTCACCCCCTGATTCTGGAAATTCATATCCAGCGAAATGCGCGTCTTATCATCATGCCAGTCGAAATCGGCCCCCACGGCGGCGGAATGACGGCGTTCATGGTCGATGGAATCCTCTCCATCCTGTCCCGCCACATTCAGGCGAAAGCCAAACGCCTTGTGACGCCCGAAACGCCGCCCGAAATCCACGCTGCCACCGCCCAGGGCATTGCTGGTATAATCCCCCGTCACCCGCGTAATGGGGGTTTGCGTCGCGTGCTTGAACTCAAGGTTGATATTGCCGCCAATGGCCGACCCGCTGGGCGCCGCACCATTAAGAAAGGCACTGGCCCCGTTAAGCACCTGCACCTGGTCATAAAGCTGTGGCGAGACAAGCTGCCGGGGGGTGATGCCGTACAGGCCATCAATCGCCACATCGTCACCATTGACCGGAAAGCCACGGATGACAAACATTTCGGAAAAATTGCCATAGCCATAGGTCGTGCGGACCGACGGGTCATTCTCCAGCACCTGACCAAGTGTCTGTGACTGCTGGTTCAGGATCATGCTGGCGTTATAGCTGCGCACATTGAACGGCACATCCAGCCCCCGCTTGTTCCCAAGCGCGCCAAGGTTCCCACCGGTTGTCACTTCCATTTCATTACGCCGCTTGGCCGTCACGATGATTTTTTCGTCTTTTTGCGCGGCGTCGGATTTCGCGGTGTCGGAATTGTCATCACCGGCCGCGAATGCAGGCACGCAGGGCACAAGGCCACCAATAAAGATCATGGCCGCCAACCTTGCGACATTGTTCCGGCAGTCAGGGAGCAGGCGGGCACATAACATCATCGGGGCCTCGGATAAAAGCATTTGCGTAGGAGGCCTGATATACGCAAGTGATAGTAAGTCGCAACATCAACACGGCTGTTATGACACGGTTTTCGCAAAAGGCAGCATTTTGTGGCATGAAGATCACATGCGAATGCGTCGCATTTATTTCATATCATGTAAACATGGGACCACCGTGAAGCACGACAAGGCAAAACTGCAATCCAGCCTCCGGGCCGACAGGTTCCGCAACATTCTTCTGTCCTGCGTGCTGTCCTATGTGGTTGCACGCCTTGTGGTGACGGATGCCGGGCTGTGGCATCCATCCCTGCCCGCAGATGCCACAGCCCTGGGCGAAATCATTGCCGTCGCGGGCCTGCCGGCCATGGTGCTGGCCTGTTTCGGCATGCGGACAAGGTATCGCGGATTTACCATGGTCTGTGCCACAGGCTGTGTGGCGGTATTGTGCCTTGTGGTGTTGGCGTGATGCGCGAAACCCCGATGCGCGAAACCCTGCGCACACGGATGGGATGGCTGCATGCCTGGGTAGGGTTCATATGCGGGCTGGTACTGACATGTATCTGCGCCACCGGCACGCTTGCGGTTTTCGATACGGAAATAACACGATGGATGCAGCCAGAAATCCGTATCCCTACCGGCACGTCCCCCACCGATACAGCACTTGACGCGGCGGCGGCACGTGTGCGCGAACAACAGGCGCGTGGCGTCTTTGCATTCCTGAACCTGCCTTCCGCACGGGCACCCGCACTCGAAATCCTGCATTATGACGGACATGAATTCGTGGGCGACACGCTTGATCCCCGCACGGGCGCCCTGATTGCCACGCGCGCCACGACGGGGGGGAAATTCTTCTATAATTTCCATTACAGCCTGCGCGGCGGGGGAACGGTGGGGGTGGGTATTGTCAATATCCTTGCGCTGGGACTGCTGGTTGCGGTGGGGGCTGGCCTCATCATCCACCTGCGCGCTCTGGTGCCCGATATCGTCATGCTGCGCCTGTCGGGATCACGTATCCGGGCATGGCTGGATGCGCACCTGCTCGCCGGTGTGCTGTTCATGCCATTTACCGTCATGATGGCCTATACCGGCATCCTTGTGCATGCCGACACGATATTACCCGCGCACCTGCACGTCATGACGGCACCGCGCGCGCGGGCCACAGCCCCCCCGGCACAACCTGCCCCCCTTCGGCCCGTAATGACACATATGCGCCCGTTGCTGGATACGGCACGCGCACGCCTGGGCGGCCGGGATTGTGGCTTCATCCTGTTTCTGCCCGACCGGCTGAGCATTTCCGCAAGCGATGCCTCCGGCCCATTCCTGACACGTGACCACGTCGATTTCAGCCTGCCTGACGGACGCCTGCTGGGCACGACAGTGACACGCCGCCCCATCGCCATGACCATGCACCTGATACATGGTCTGCATTACGCCCGTTTCGCCCCGCCATCGCTACGCTGGCTGTATTTCATGTCCGGCCTTGGCGCGACAGCAGGCATTGCAAGCGGCCTGGTCCTGTTCCTCATGAAACGACGACGCCATTCGGGGCATCGGGCGGAATTCCGGGTGGCGGAAGGATTGACCATCGCCACAATCGTTGGCCTGCCGGTGGGTATCCTGTCCTTTCTGTGGGCCAACCGCATGCTGCCGACGGGCCTGCCGGGACGGGAGGGGGCGGAAATCACCGTATTCTTTTTTACATGGGCAGCCTGCGCGATGCATGGCACGCTGTGGTCAGGCATCGCACGTCCCATGCGGGGATGGCGTGAACAGCTTGTCATGGTTGCGGTGCTGGGGTGTGGACTGCCCGTGCTGGATGCCACATGCACGATGGCGGCATTACGGGCATCACCTGTCCTTCATGCGGGCATTGATGGCATGGCGGCCCTGTTCGGCCTGATTGCACTGTACTCTTTGGTACGATTGTATAGGGAGCCGGTGGGATGATCCCCCTTCTTGTCATGCTATGGGTCGGGTGTCTGGCATGCCATGCCGCGTTGCAGCCTGCACGCTATCGCCTGCCTGACCTGTCGGCACGATATCGCATCGTCATGGGCCTTGTGCGTGGGGTGGCACCTGCCCTGGCCCTTGGTGTGGCGCTGGCGGCAGGCGTGGTGGTGGGGGTGGTGCTGTGGTGTACGACATTCTCCGTCGCCGGGCTGATTGTCGCGGCCTGTATCGTGGCATGGTCCATGCGGCGACATTGAAATACGTCCTGAAAACGAATGTACGGAAAACATGAAATTTTCAGATGTTGCCTTGATATAAAGACCGGCGAAGCAGTAACTTTTGAGAATAGGATAGAAGAAAATATCAATTCGACGACTTCCCCTTTCAGGTTCATGATATACCGGCATCAATTTTCGCCCTAGGCCGGAGCATGACATGGGATCACTGATCTATCTGAACGGGGAAATCCAGCCTGCGGAATCAGCCCGGATTTCCCCTTTTGACCGGGCTTTCCTGTTTGGCGAGGGCATTTACGAAGTCTGCATCATCATTAACGGGCAGTTCGTGGACATGGACAGCCACCTTGCGCGACTGGACAGGTCCCTTGGCGCATGCGGCATGACGCCGCCCCCCGAACGCGCGCAGCTACCGCAGATCATGCATGACCTTGCGCATGCCAATGGCATCACGAACGGGTTTGCCTACCTTCAGGTGACGCCCGGTGCTACCCCGCGTTCCTTTACGGCCGTGCCGCAGGGGCGACCGACCGTCATGATCCTGGCGCAGGCACAGGATTTCCTGTCCGCACCGTCCCTGTCACGCGGCATCACGGTGCAGTTGCAACCCGATATCCGCTGGCTGCACCGTGATATCAAGACCACAATGCTGCTGCCACAGGTCATGGCCAAGCGCAGCGCGCTTGCCAACGGCGTGGACGATACCCTGTTCTTTGACGAACTGGGCATTACCGAAGGCTCGTCCTCCAACGTGTTCATCGTGGAGGCATCGGGTACGCTGATCACACGCCCCCTTTCGCACCATCTGCTGGCCGGTTGCACGCGCGCGCGTATCATCACGCTGGCGCAGGATGCCGGAATGAAGGTGGAAGAACGCATCATCACACGCGATGAACTGTTGCGCGCGCCAGAGGTCTTCGTCACCAGCGCGACCTACATGATCGTCCCCGTCACCAGCATCGACGGCCATGCCGTGGGGGATGGGCAGACCGGCGAGGTTACGAAACGCCTGCAGGACGCCTACCTTGACTTCATGCGTTCCCTTTCCGCGCCAGCCACACGATGACATACGACAGCCCTGCGACATACGACAGCCCGGCGCGGCGCTTTCGTCTGGGGTGCGGTATCCTGCCACCCGGTCCGCATAACGCCATAACGGATGTTCCCGGCGTACGCGTCGGACACCGCACGATCCGCAATGGCCCCATTCAGACGGGCGTCACATGTATCCTGCCCCATGACGGCGACCTGTTCCGCGACCGTCCGCTTGGCGCGGTGCATGTCTTTAACGGGTTTGGCAAAAGCGTCGGCATGATGCAGGTCGAGGAACTTGGCCAGATTGAAACGCCGATCCTGCTGACCAATACCTTCTCCGTCAGTGCGGGGGCCGAGGCGCTGATCCGTGACGCCATCGGACGCAATCCCGAAATCGGCCGCAGCCTGTCAACGGTCAACCCGTTGGTATTTGAATGCAATGACGGGCGCATCAACGATATACAGGCACTGGCCGTAACGCCAGACGACGCCCTGCAGGCAATACGCGACGCGCAGGGCGGCACGGTCGCGCAAGGTGGGGTCGGGGCGGGTACCGGCATGACGGCATTCGGGTTCAAGGGCGGGATCGGCACGTCCTCGCGCCATGTCGCGGCCGGAACGCACCAGGGCATTCTGGGCGTGCTGGTACTTGCCAATTTCGGCATGCCGGGCGACCTGACCCTGCCGGATGGACGCCGCATCGCACCACCGGCTGCGCCCACCCTGCACGATGAACGCGAACGTGGGTCCGTCATCATGGTTGTCGCAACCGACCTGCCGCTGGATTACCGGCAATTACGCCGGGTCATACGCCGCGCGGGTATAGGTATCGGGCGACTGGGCTCCTTCTGGGGCAACGGCAGCGGCGATATCGCGGTTGGTTTCTGCCCCAGTGTGCGTTTTCACCTGCACGAAACCGAAGGTACCATCACCCGCCCCATGCTGAACGAAGGGCACATCGACATCCTGTTCCGCGCGGTGGCCGAAGCCACACAGGAAGCTGTGCTCAACGCCCTGTGTGCCGCAACCCCTGTTGCGGGACGCAACGGCATGGTGTTCCCGGCCCTGTCGGATGTACTGGCGGCCCATCCACGTCCATGACATATGGCGGCATGACAGCCGACCCCCACAAGGGGGAGATCCGTGCGGCACTTGCACGGATGACGGCGCGCGACGCGGATATCCACGCCGTACGCCATCTCCGCCAAACAGCGGTCATTCAGGAAGCACAGGCCCTCAGCCGCCTGCCTGCACGGCAGCGTGCGGGCCAGACGCTTCATGGCCTGAATATCGCGGTAAAGGACAATATAGATATCGCCGACACCCCCATACAGGGTGGCAGCCGGCTGTTCGCCGGGCGCATTGCGACGCGTGATGCGTGGATCATCACCCGTCTGCGCGCGGCAGGGGCGCTGTTTCCCGCCGTGACCAGCATGTGTGAACTGGCATGGGGCACGACGGGCGAAAATGCGGTGGGACCACGCACCCGCAATCCACTCGACACCCGCCTGGACCCAGGGGGGTCAAGCAGCGGGTCCGCCGCCGCCGTGAGCAGGGGCCTCACCATGGCGGCACTGGGCACGGATACCGCCTGTTCCATCCGTTTCCCGGCGCATTGCTGTGGCATCACAGGGTTCAAGCCCACTGCAAAACGCTGGGACATGACCGGCATCATGCCCCTCGTGCCCAGCCTTGACCATGTCGGACTGCTGACACGCAGCGCACGCGACGCACTGCACCTGTTCCACGCCATCGAACACGACGCCCGCCCGACCGCGCCCGCACCACGCACGCGGCGTATCGGTATCCGGTGGGAAGGATTTGAAAACTGTGACGTCGGCATCCTCCACGTCATGGGCCAACTTCTGTCTGCACTGCGTGACGAAGACGTCACCATCATGGACTGCACCACGACGCTACATGTCCGGACATTACCTGTCACCATCGCGCTTTTTGCCGAAACATGGCAGGTCTGGGGCGCTGCCGCACACAAAAATCCTGACGCACTTTCCCCCACACTGCGCGAACGCCTGCTGCGCAAAAGTTCTGTTTCCTTAAGTGAGATCGAGGATGCGCGCCGTGAACAGGCCGCCATCAGCGTGGAAATGGATCACGTGCTGTCAACGTGCGACCTGCTGCTTGAACCCACGGCCCAGGTGACCGCCCTGCCCCCTGCGGCGATGACGCCTGAACATCCCATGCTGGCATCACGCAACTGCACCTTGACGAATATCAGCGGCCATCCCTCCATCAGCATCCCGTGCGCGGAAGATCGCGAAGGCCGCCCTGTCGGCGTGCTGTTAAGCGCACAGCGCGGCAATGACCAGGCCTTGCTGGAACATGCCATATGGCTTGAGGACCTGATTGACCGGCAGGGACTGCGCCGACTTTTTCCGGCCCGCGTTATATCCTGAAACCATTCATGGTTATCAATATTTTTATAAAACATTGTATATATTTCAAACATTTTTTTAAAATCATGACACGAAACCCGACACATACCCCATCACCCATGGGCCGGGGCAAACCTGTTCGCGCGTGAGGTGAACACGTCCCACACCTGGTCACAGACCGGGCGTTGCGCATTGGCATGGCGATAAAGGCGTGTCTCCACCGTCAACACCAGCGCGGGATCATCGGTAACGGATACCAAAAGCCCCATATCGAGTTCATCGCGGATCAACCTTTCAGGCAGCCACGCCACCCCCCATCCCGCCCGCGCCATGGACATCAACCCGACCGACAGCGTGTCTTCGCAGACGACCCGCCGCCGAAAGGCATCATGTTTTGCAAAAAGCTTTGACAGGGCAACGCCAAAAAATGATTCATCGCCATAGCTCAGGTAATCGACGGCTTCCGCATTGGCCATTGCGTGGCTGACCCGTGCCTTCAGTTCCGGCGCACATACAGGCAATACACGCTCCGTCCCCAGACAGACGAAGGGAAACAGCGCCGGATCAAGGTGAAACGGCACAAGCGGATGGGCATAGGTCAGGAAAAAATCCGCCCCACCCGTGACCAGCCTGTTAAGGTTATCCTCGATCCCGCCAAGGTCTGGCGTCACCTTCAGGCGCGCCATGGACGGCATGTTCTCACGGCTGCCGAAATAATGCGGGATCAGCGTCAGCGCCAGCGTATGAAGCGCGGCGATGGTCACGACCTCGCACCGTGATGATGGACAGACACTGCGCTGCGCCCTGTAGAAGGCGGAGACGATCTCCGTCGCTTCCTCCAGGAACCGCCTGCCCTCCGCCGTCAGTTCCGCAGGGTAGCTGACCCTGTTGACAAGGGATGCACCCGCCCACTGTTCGAGTTGGCGGATACGCTTGGAGAAGGCAGGCTGGCTGACATTGCGTTCACGCGCCGCACGCGAAAAGCTGAGGGTACGTGAAAGGCATACGAAATCTTCCAGCCATTTCAGTTCCACAATACCGTCCTTTCCGGTTCATGCCGACCGCACGGGACGAAAATAGCATATATTCGTGCAAAATCCGCAAATCCCATTTCCACGGCATGATGAACGCAGCGCGGCGCGTCAGCCGCGTGAAAGCGGGAAATGACACGCAACATCGTGTCCTGGGCCAATGGGGCGCAGGGTGGGTTCCTCCACCCGGCAGCGTTCCTGCACATGGGGGCAGCGTGTATGGAACCGGCATGCCGCCGGGCGTGCGATCGGGCTGGGAATATCACCGCCAAGCGGGACGGCGCGCATGCCCCCCACCACCGGGCGCGGCACGGCGGCGGTCAACGCAGCGGAATAGGGATGCGCCGGATGGTGCAGCACATCGTCCGTCGCACCAAGTTCGACCACCGCGCCAAGGTACATCACCGCAACACGCGTAGAAATCTGGCGCACCACGGCAAGGTCATGCGCGACGAAAACATAGGTCAGCCCCAGACGTGCCTGCAGGTCCATGAACAGGTTGACGATCTGCGCCTGCACCGACACATCCAGTGCCGAAACCGGTTCATCGGCCACAACCAGACGTGGCGACAGTGTCAGCGCGCGGGCAATGTTGATGCGCTGGCGCTGACCGCCGGAGAATTCGTGGGCATAGCGGTTGAGTGCCGCACGCGGCAGACTGACGAGTTCCATCAGTTCATGCAGGCGCACGGCAATTTCGGCCGCCGAACGCCTGCGCCCCCCCGCATCGGGATGCACCCGCAACGGTTCCGCCAGCAGGTCGCCAATGCGCCGCCGGGGGTTGAGCGAGGCATAGGAATCCTGGAACACCATCTGCATGCGCGGCCGCAGCGGACGCAGGGCGCGTTCGCCAAGGGCGGTGATATCGCGCCCTTCGAACAGGATCTGCCCAGACGTCACATCCATCAACCGCAGCAGGCACCGCCCCAGCGTGGACTTGCCACATCCCGATTCCCCCACCAGACCCAGCACCTCCCCCGGCATGACCGACAGGGAAATGCCGTCCACCGCCTTGAGCGTCTGCCCACGCGCCAGAGCATAGGTCTTGCGCAGGTCGCGCACCTCCATCAGGGGGGGGGCATCACCTGGCGTCATTGCGGTCAACCGTGCGCTCATGCGGGGGCGTCCTGCGTGGTGGGGGCGGCCACATGCCGCGGCGACAGGGGGCGGCCTTCGGTCGGCAGGACACAGGCCGCTTCCTGCCCGGCGCCAACCGGGATCAGGGGCGGCGGGACAAAACGGCAGCTTTCATGCACATAATCGCAACGCGGGCCAAAGGCGCAGCCCGCCGGGCGGTCCAACGGCGCAGGCGGCGCGCCCGCGATGGTCGGCAGGCGTTCAGGCCGTGGCCCGTCCAACGGCGGGATGGAGGCCAGAAGGGCCGCCGTATAAGGATGGCCCGGATGCGCGAACAAGAGGTCCGTCGGCCCGGTTTCCGCCACCCGTCCTGAATACAGCACCAGCGTACTGTCACAGGTTTCCGCCACCACGCCCATATCATGCGTAATCATCAGGACCGAAGACCCATGTGTCGCACGCAACGAACGGACGAGTTCGAGGATCTGCGCCTGCACGGTCACATCCAGCGCCGTGGTCGGTTCATCGGCGATCAGCAGGGCAGGATTGCATGACAGCGCCATGGCGATCATCGCACGCTGGCGCAGCCCCCCTGACAACTGGTGCGGATAACGGTTGGCCGTGCGTGCAGGATCGGGCACCCCCATTTCCCCCAGCAGTTGCACCGTGCGCGCACGCGCCTGCCGGCGTGTGACGCGTTCATGCGCGCGGATCTGCTCGTCAATCTGCCAGCCAATGGTATAGACGGGGGTAAACGCCGTCATCGGGTCCTGAAAGATCATGGCGACCTGCTTGCCCCGCAGGCGCCGCATCCGTGCAGGCGGCAGGCCCACAAGTTCCTGCCCGCGAAACAGGGCGGAGCCGGTGATACGCACGCCCGGACTGTCGATCAGCCCCATGATCGCCATGGCCGTCACGGATTTTCCCGACCCGGATTCCCCCACCAGCCCAAGGATCTCACGCTCACCCAGCGTAAAGGACACATGCTCGACAATCGGGATCATGCGTCCGCCCGAAGGGAAGCTGACACACAGGTCGCGCACCTCCAGCAATGGCACGGGGCGGGATATCTCAGCGGCCATCACGCACCCTCGGGTCAAGAAACACATACAGCAGATCCACCGCCGCATTCGCCATCACCACGAAGACGGCGGAATACATCACGGTTGCCATGATGACCGGCAGGTCGAGGTTGTTCAGCGCCTGATATGTCAGGTGCCCCACGCCGGGCAGGCCAAACACAACCTCCGTCAACAGCGCGCCACCGCCAACAAGCTGCGCAAAATCCAGCCCGAACAAGGATACGAACGTAATCATGGATGTCCGCAGCCCATGCCACAGCAGGATACGTACCGGCGACAGCCCCTTGGCGCGTGCGGTGCGTATGAAATCCTCCCCCGCCAGCGCCACAAGGTCAGAGCGCAGGACACGGCTGTAGATCCCGATGAACATCACCGCCAGCACGATCCATGGAATCACCAGCGCACGGAACCAGCCCAGCGGGCTTTCGCCAAACGGCACGTATCCCAGTCCCGGCACCCATGAAAACAGCCATGTGTCGTGATAACGGCTTTGCGTTACAAGGTTGGTCACCTGCCCCAGCCAGAAGACCGGCATGGAAATCCCCACCAGCCCGGCCATCATCAGGGTCCGGTCCACCCATGTATCCTTCATCGCCGCCGCCAGCGTTCCCATCGCGACCGATACCACAACCCAGATCAGCGCCGCCCCACACACAAGCGATGCCGTGACCGGGGCCGCGCGCAGGATTTCCGGCACAACAAGTTCACCGCGATCGACATAGGACGCAAGGTCGCGCGTGATGAACAGCTTTTTCATCATCGTGGCGTACTGCACCGGCAGGGGCCGGTCGAAACCATATTCCCGGCGCACCTTCTCCATCACGGCGGGGGAGGCATTGCGCCCGGCGATGCGCGCCGTGGGGTCCGCCCCCGGCGTTACGAAGAACACCACGAACACCAGCGCGGAAATCCCGAACAGCACGAAAAGCGTCTGTCCCAGCCGACGTAGCAGGGCAAGCATCATGGCCATGCTCCCTTCACGACGAACGCCGCGCCGCGTCACGCACATCCAGCGCATCACGCAACCCGTCGCCCAGGATATTGAGCGCCAGCACAACCACCACGATCGCAAGGCCCGGCGCGACCGCCACCATGGGACGGGTATAGATCAGCCCTTCGCCATCCTGGATGATGGTGCCCCATGACGCCGCGGGCGCCTGCACGCCAAGCGACAGGAACGACAGCGCGCTTTCCGCCAGCAGCGACAGCGCCATCAGCAGCGGGCCAAGCATCACCAGCGTGGTCGTGACATTGGGCAGAATATCACGCACGACAATACGCCAGCGCGGCACGCCAAGGCAGCGCGCGGCCGTGACGAATTCGGCCTGCCGCAACGCCATGACACGCCCACGTATCGGCCGCGCGGCATAGGGCACATAGACAAGTGCAATGATGAAGATGGGGATCAGCAGGCTGTCGGCCCGCACCGTGACCGGCCCGACCCGCAGCCCGTGGCTGACGGTGACGATCGAAAGGGAGATCGCAAACAGATAGACCGGCACCGCCCACATGATATCCATCATACGCGACAGCAGCGCATCCACGACCCCGCCAGAAAATCCCGCGACAATGCCCGCCATGGCCGCCAGCACAAGGCACACCACCGCCGCACAGGACGAGACCAGAAGGGAATCCCGCCCCCCGTACAGCAGCCGTGACGCAAGGTCGCGCCCCTGGCTGTCCGCACCCAGCAGATAGGTCGCATGCCATGTCGGCCCGATCGGGCTGAGGCCAAGATGCAGCGGGTTGTCATTGGGCTGCATGATATCCACCTCATGCCCGTCCAGCACGATGCTGCCCGCCACATTTGATGTGAACGGGTCCGTATGCGCGACATGATGGGCGTAAAGCGGCGCCAGCATGCATGCCAGCGTCACCAGCGCCAACGTCGCCAGCGCCGCCATGGCGGAACGGTTGCGCGCGATGGAGCGCATGGCCTGCCGCCATGGGCCTGCAGGCGGCGCGGGAAGATCCTGTGCCATTACCGCACCCACGCCCGCGCGACGAGCATGTGATAGAGGGTATGGTAGGCATAATTTCCCAGACGGGCGGAAACCAGGTCTACATCCTTGATGGCAAGAAGGGGCACGGCGGGTTCATCACTGTTAAGCATGTTGGAAGCCTGACGCCACAGGGCCATGCGCACGGGATCGCGTGGTTCCTGTAACGCCCGATGCATGACGGCATCAAGGGCGGGATTGCAATAGCCGGGAATGTTGATCGAATTGTCGGAATGCGGGTGAAAGCTGGAGCAGGCAAACAGCAGATACACAAAGTTGGAGGGCGAGGGATAATCGCCAAACCAGCTTGTCAGGCTGATCTGCACATTGTTGGCACTGTTCTGGATATAGGAAAACTGCACTCCCCGGCTGATCTCACGCACAGATGCCCTGTAGCCGATCTGTTGCAGCCGGTCACGCATCCATGCCCCGATCCCACGCTGTGTTGAATCCGTCTGCACGACGATGGTCACGGCCTGCCCCTGTGTCCCGCTTTTCATGACAAGGTCGCGCGCCCGGTCCAGGTCGGGCCGGGGCCAGCCGGACATGCCGGACGCGGATACAGCCGGCAGCGTATAGGGACATTGCCCCACCGGCGGCAGCACATTGGGCGGCGCCATGTCGCACATCGGGGTCGCCACAGCCGGACCGCCATAGAAGATGGCCGCCGCATGCCGGTCGAGCGCCCATGCCACGGCCTGTCGTGCCATGGCATTGTCAAACGGCGCGATATGAACATTGAGCGGCACATAGACGATATGCAGCGACGGGTTGATATGCACCCGATCGGGGAAACGCGCCCCAAGTTCGCCCAGCCGGTCGAGGGGCTTGACCTCGAACATCCAGTCATCATGCCCGGCCTCCACCGACGTGACTTCGTCCTCGTCACGCAGGCCGAAACGGTAGATTATCGTATCGACATAGCCTTCGGGCTGTGCGGCGTCGCTCCAGACGTGAAAATACGGATTGCGCGCAAGGTGCAACGACTGTTGCGGGTCATAGGAGACAACGCGATAGGCGCCCGTCCCTGCCACAGGCACCGTGCCAACATCATGGTCAGGTGTGTCGGCAGGCAAAATCACGGCATGGGGATAGGCCAGCTTGGTCAGGAACTCTGCATCGGGTTCGACAAGGTGGAACGTGATGCGCCCGGTCGCCGGGTCCACCTCCATCCCTTCGGACAGGGTGCAGGCATGGGGCTGGCGCAGGCAGTCATGCGCGCCGACGATATTTTCATAAAAACTGCTGGCCGTGGGACTGCCGACGCGGAAGATGCGTTGGAAAGAGGCCTGCACGTCCTGTACCCGCACGGGCCGCCCGTCGGAAAAACGGATGCCAGGACGCAGGTAGAATGTCCACGTCCTGCCCCCATCCTCTGGCTGGGGCAATGCCGTGGCCAGATCCGGCACGACCTCGTCCCCGGCCGCGCCCCCCGCCTTGCGATAGGTCAGGAGCCCATCATAAACGGCAGAAAAAATCTGCAGGTAAACCGGTGTGTAATGCAGTTGCGGGTCCAGCGTCCCGCCAGAAGTGCTGCCCAGCAGGCGGAGTTCCCCCCCATGGTGATCCTGCCCCGCCGCCTGCGCCGTAACGCACAGGGCGAACATGGCAGGCAGGAGAACCAGCAGGTGACGGAACACGTAACGCGCGCACAACGACATCAATCGCAACTATTCATGCCCCAAACATCACTGGTGGTGACATGCCTGCAATCCGGCCCTACGGCAGGCCATGACCCACACGCGCCGAAAGAAGCATTTACGAAAACCCCTGATCCACAAAATTGGGTTACACAATACCCGTCCTGTCGATATGGTTGCGCCCCGTACTGACGCACGATGGATTCAGGCAGGCATGTGGTCCTGCCCCAGGGCCGGGACAGCTATTGTTACCAGACTGTACTGGATTGGCCGTAATATCCAATTCCATCTGGTCATGGGTACATAACCAGCAGTTATGCCATGGCGTACCCGATGGGCACACACGCGTGACATTTTGTTATCCAATTGATATTAAACAATTATATTAAATATCCCCATAAATAATGCGACATTCCCGCCACAGTGCGTCTCCTTAACCCACAGCTAATGAAAACGGGGCGTATTTGGAATTGACATAAAACCATCACCACTGAAATAGTCTGCTGGACATTAACTTTTCTGGGGGGATTGGGACCATGAATCTATATCAAAGCCAATCCTGGAACGCCCGCCCCGTTATGGCGACGGCTGTTCACAGAATACATGAACATCCTGATAAAATCAGGGTATTATATATTCCGCATCACGTATGACCGATGCCTGACGGGGCGTCATGCATGCCCCACCACACGACGGTTCCCCATGCCGGTTTTCTTCATCAACATCCATTATTACATATAAATTATCCTGCAATTTCAGGATCATGGGCCTTAACTTTGTAAAAAATCAGGTCCCAGTGTCCGGCGGGCATCATGGATCATGCCATGCCAAGCAAAAGCCCGGGGCAAGCAAGTCCTGCCCTGCATTATGGGGGCGGGCACACCCCTTAACTACAGGTTAAGTAGAACATGATTTTTTGTTATTGACAGGAAACGAATAAACCTAAAACGTTTCGATATAGAACCTAATGGCATCAGCCAGATAACGACCTTACCAAACATGGATTGGCATTATTTTTTCAAGATTGTGTGCCGTCTTCCGCAGAACATGTCGCAACCCGATCTGAGGCAAGGTAACAAATGCTCAGCAAAACTGGACCAATGCAGTATTCGAGAAAAAAATCATGGCTCCTGTTCTGTACGGCGATAACGGGTTATACCCTGTTCTCGTCGGTTGGAACATGCGCTTCGGCCTCCGCTGCGGACACGACGACCACAACGACGACTGCCACGACGCATCGCGTTGCCGCCAGGGGCGCGGTCAAAGGCACGCCCCGGACGGCACACGCAGCCACCGCGCAGCACCAGCTTGCCAGCAAGACGCCTGAAAGCCTGACGGTCAGTGCGACACGCGTGCGCAGCCATGGGTCCGAGGTCGCGGTGACACGACAGGTCATGGATCGTTTCGTCGAAGGGACGAACCCCATGCAGGTGCTGGCGCAGACCACGCCGGGCGCGAACTTCACCTCCACCGATGCGTTCGGCCTGGATACCTATGCCAACACATTCTACGTACGCGGCTTTACGCAGATGCAGATCGGCGCGACCCTGGACGGCATGCCGATGGGCACGCAGGGCTTTGCCAACAGCAACGGCGTCTCGATCACGCAGGCGATGATCCAGGATGATATCGGCGGCATGACCATGTCGCAGGGCGCAGGTGCGCTGGATTCATTCTCGACCCAGAACCTTGGCGGCGCCATGACGTATGTGACGTCTGACCCCAAGGACAAGGCGGGCGGCAAGGTCAGCCAGACCTTCGGCAGCTATAACGCGTTCCGCACCTATGGCCGCGTGGATAGCGGCGTGCTCAATTCCACGGGCACAAAGTTCTATGCATCCTTTGCACGCACCGACACCAACCTGTGGAAGGGCCAGGGATATCAGGACGAACTGCAGGCGGACGCCAAGCTGGTGCAGCCGCTGGGTGATCGCGGCAAGCTGACGGCCTTCTTTGGCTATGGCGATTTCACGCAGTCCAACTACCTGACGATGACGAAGAACATGTGGCAGAAGATGGGCCGCAATTCGACCTATCTGAAACCCGATTACGAAAAGGCCAAGCTGTGGGCCTATTATGCGCAGTACACCGACCAGGTTCCGTCATCCGTGCAGGGCATCCTGTCGAATGACGAAGTGGGCGATTATTCGTGGGATGCGTCACAGTTGCAGCGCACCTATCTGTCGAACGTGTCGCTGCATTACGATATCTTCAAGAACGTGACGTCCGACACCATCGTTTATGGCAACGTCAACAGCGCCATCTATGGTGGCACCAACAACTTCCTGACCTCACCTTCCTACGGGCCGGTGTCGCTGAACTCCGACGGGACCGTATCGGGCGTGCCGCAGGCGCTGATCGGCAGCCATGCCTTCATGCGCCGCCTTGGCTTTACGCAAAAATTCGCCATCGAAGCCCCGCACCACAACCATATTGAAACCGGTGTCTGGTACGAAAACAACAAATGGGTGTATAACGAACGCCTGTATGAAGATGGCCTGACCTCCGGCCACAACGACGATTCCAACATGCCTGCCGGTTCGGGCGCGACATGGTTCAACAACAGCTTTAACACCAACACCTTCAGCTTCTTCCTGCAGGACCGCTGGACCATCATGCCGGGCATGACGCTGCTGGCTGGTTTCCGCTCCATGACGCAGACGACGCATGGCGGCACAAAGGCCGACTATACCGACAAGCTGGTCGCCGAAGGCTGGAACGCTTATTACCGCCATCCCGTCAGCGGCACCATGACGGCATCCGATGCGTTCCTGCCGCATTTCAGCTTTGACTACCATTTCCTCCGCAACCATGAAATTTACTGGGACATTGCGGAGAACATGCGTTCCTACGATTACTATTCACAGACAGATTCGGATACTGCATGGGGTGGCCTGGGTAATTCCACCACTTCGGCACAGACGGTGTTCAACGCAAACAAGAGCAAGCTGAAGCCGGAACGCACGTGGAACTATGTCGTGGGCTACCGCTACAACTCGCGCTACTTCTCCGGGACGGTGGATTTCTACCACACGGATTACTACAACCGTCTGGCGGCCATTACCGAAGGGTCAGCCAACAACACCAACAACGCCTTCCTGAACGTGGGTCGCGAAACCATGAATGGCGCGGACGTGCAGGGCACGGTGCGTCCGTTCAAGGGACTGGAAATCACCAACAGCTTTAGCTGGAACAATGCCGAATACCAGAGCACGGCCATCAACTATGGCGGGACAACCTACAGCATCAAGGGAAAGCACCAGGTCTACTATCCCAAGTTCATGTATAAGGCGAACCTGAACTACACCTACAAGCGGGCGATGTTCAACTTCAACGTGAACTATATCGGTTCGCGCCCCATGACCTACCTGAATGACGAGAAGATCCCGTCATACTGGCTCGCCAACCTCAACCTTGCCTATAACTTTGGCAAGATCGGCTTCACCCATAACCTCAAGACCACGTTTGGCATCACCAACCTGTTCAACACGAACTATATCGGTGGCGTGTATGGCGCGGCATCGGTCAGCGGTGATGACAACGCCAACCTGTTCGTCGCGGCACCGCGCGAATTCTTTGGCACCATCTCGGCGGAATTCTGAAAATCGCCGCCTGACGGGGCCGGACCTTCGGGTCCGGCCCATTTTCTGTACGCTGCATGAGACCGATGATGAAAAAAATATTTCTGCTGTCAGGATGTTTCGCTGCTTTTTCAATGACCGCCCTGGCACAGGAGGCGCCGCCAGGCGGCATCGCCCCCGACATGCCGGACAAGTTCGAGGTCGCGGATTCCAGCTTTGATTACGTTCGTAAGGACGTGATGATCCCCATGCGCGACGGGACGAAGCTGTATACCGTCATCCTGATCCCCCGGGCGGCCCATGATGCCCCCATCCTGCTGACGCGCACGCCCTATAGCGCTGATCACATGGTATCATATGCCTATAGCGGCCATATGGGCTCGATCATGGAGGGGTATGACAACATGCCCGACGTGATCGCCGATGGCGGCTATATCCGCGTTATCCAGGATGTGCGCGGCAAACATGGTTCCGAAGGCCACTATGTCATGGCGCGTCCGATGCGTGGCCCGCTGAATGGCACACAGGTCGATTATTCAACCGACACATGGGACACGATCGAATGGCTGATCCATAACCTTCCGCAAAGCAACCGGAAAGTCGGGATCATCGGGATCTCCTATGATGGCTATACCGCGCTGACGGCACTGTTCCATCCGCATCCGGCGCTCAAGGTTTCTGTGCCCATGAACCCGATGGTCGATGGCTGGATGGGCGATGACTGGTTCCATAACGGCGCCTTCCGCGAGGAATCGCTGCCCTACATCTATACCCAGGACGCCACGCGCAAGAGCATGCCGAAATGGTGGGCCAGTCAGTATGATGCCTATGACGTTTACCTGAATGGCGTATCCGCCGGCATGGTGGGCAAGTCGCGCGGCATGGAGCAGATCGGCTTCTTCCAGCAGATTCTGGCGCATCCCTCCTATGATGCCTACTGGCAGGATCAGGCCATGGACAAGCTGCTGCAAAAGGAAGGGCTGAAGGTTCCGACATTGCTGGTACACAGCCTGTGGGACCAGGAAGACATTTATGGTGCGATTGCAACCTATTACGCGTTGCGACAGACCCCGTCGGCGGCCTCCAACCTCTATCTTGCCATGGGGCCATGGAACCATGGAGGAGAGGCCAAAGAGGCAGGCATGCTGGGGGATATCGACTTTCACGCCGATACCGGACTGTATTTCCGCAAGAAGATCCTTGAACCGTTCCTTGCACATTACCTGAAGGACGCGTCCATCCCGCTTCCTGCCCGCGTCACGGCCTTCCGCACCGGGGAGAATGTGTGGGAATCCGAAAATGCCCTGCCGTCACAGGAATGCGCATCGGGATGCACCAGCCTGCATTTCCAGCCCGGACACGGCATTGCCTTCACCCCGGCGGGCGCCAATGCCGGCACGCAGCAATATGTGTCCGACCCCGCGCACCCGGTTACCTATATTCCACGTCCCGTGCTGACCAAGGGGGCAACGGGTTCGCCATGGGCAAAATGGCTGACGATGGACCAGCGCAATTTCTCCGCCCGGCCCGACGTCCTGACCATGACATCTGGTGTGCTGACGCAGCCCTTTACGATCAAGGGGCAGCCTGTTGTCCACCTGACGGCCGCGACGACCGGCACCGACGGGGACTTTGTTGTCAAGCTGATTGATGTCTATCCTGACGAAGTGCCCGAACAGCGCGAGATGGGTGGCTACCAGTTGATGGTCAGCGCCGACATCCTGCGTGGCCGCTATCGCAAGAGCCTCGAACATCCTGAACCTATTCCCGCCAATACACAGCAGCTTTACAAATTCAACCTGCCTGTGGCGAACCATACCTTCCTGCCGGGGCACCGGATCATGATCCAGGTACAGTCGAGTTGGTTCCCGCTTTATGACCGTAATCCGCAGACCTATGTGGACAATATCTTCCTTGCCCCCGCGAGTGCCTATAAACCGGCACAGATCAGTATTGACGTCGCCAATAGCTGGATTGACGTGCATGCCCCCACACCGGCGGGCAATATCTTCGCCCCGCAAAAACCCTGAATATACGGACCAATGCCAAAAGGGGCATGGGAATTCAATTCCCATGCCCCTTTTTTATGAAATACGTTCTGGAACGATGCATTATTAAAAAGGTACGGACTTTACCGGACACTACGTCCTAAATCATATTGCCCGGGACATGTTCGATCATCAGGGCTGGTCCGAAACCTTGCGTGGATGCAGGTCCTGCGCGTCAAAGCTGAAGTCCGAGCCGATAACCTGCATCTTCATACCTACGACCTTGCCCGTCATATCGCGCTGGAACTGGACATAGCAGTCATCCTCAGCATCCTGTGCGCGGTTATCCCATCGCACCACGAACAGGTCATGCGGCAACGCCGACAGTACACCCGAAAGACCGATCGCCTTGTCAAATGTCAGGCGCAGTTCGTTACCCTTTTGCGTAACATGCAGATTTCCACGCCAGTCATCATGGTACAGCCCGACATAGTCATACGCCGCCTGTGCAGACAGCGTGATAAACGGCCGCGCGGGTGATCCAGGCCCATCGGTGACGGCAGCCTTGGCCGCCTCTGCCTCCTTTGCTGTGGCCTCATCCTTCCAATGCTGCACCCAGTCATCGCTTTTCCCTGTTACGACAAGGGAGTTCAGTGTCGTCTGTATGGCATAAGTCGCATGATGGTCATCATGATTGGTCAGGACCACAATCCCGGTATTCATTTCCGGCAGGAACGAGACATAACTGACCATTCCGTCGATCGTGCCCGTGTGCCATACACGCTTTTTCCCAAAGAAATCCTCGGTAAACCAGCCATAGCCATAGGCACGGAAATGCCCCTGCGTTGCCTGTGCCGTATCCGGCAGCGGCAAAAGCGCATGCGGGGCCCATACCAAATCACGCTGCGCAGTACTGATGATGGTTCTGCCCTGCGGGGTTTTCCCACCATTGAGGAACATCTGCACCCAACGGCTGACACCATCGACACTGCACCAGATACCTCCCGCCGGGGCCACGGCAGGCAGACGCAGCGTTGCACGATCAGGCAGGGCAGGATCTTCGCCCTGTCCCGTTGCAACATCCATCTGCCCGCTGACCGGCGGCGTACTCTGGCAGGCGGGCAGGCCAGCAGCGTCGATCAGATGCGACTGGACATAATTTTCCCAGCTTGTGCCACTGATTTTCTCCACCAGCGCACCTGCAACGACATATAACAGGTTATTATAGGCGTAATCCACACGAAATGGCGCGGTAAATGGCATGTAAGGCAGCGCAGCCAGCACTTCGGGCCGTGTGAAGGTGCTGTGGGAAAACAGCATCAGGTCGCCCGCCCCCTCACCCATGCCGCTATGATGCGTCAGCAGGTCGCTGACGCGGAAATCACGCGTGATGGCGGGATCTGCCACCCGGAATTCCGGCATATGGTCGATCACCCGGTCATCCCATTTCAGCTTGCCCGCATCAACCAGCGTCGCAAGCGCAGTGGTGGTGAATTCCTTGGTATTGGACCCGATTGCGAACATCGTGCGCGTATCGACATTACCGCTATGCGCGTCCTCTCCCCTGCGGCCATATCCCCGTGCAAAAACGACCTGTCCATCATGCACGACCGCCACGGCCACACCCGGAACATGGAACGCATCGCGCGCACGCGCGACAACCGCGTCGATCTGTGCGGCGCTGAGGCCCGGCGGCAAGGCAGCGGGCGCGGCCCACGATGCAGAAATCGCAGGCGGCAATATCGCAAGTGACAATATGCCCATTCCCACAATGCGACGGGCGACCCGTCCTGCACATGACTTTTTCACTACCGGCCATCCTGACACTGCTGAAGAAAAGGGACGTCGTCACAAACATGATGTGACACCACCTGCCAGCAAAGCATGAAACCTGCCCCCCTGTCGCGTAACGAGATGCTGCCCGCCCTTAACCTTACGTAATACCCGCCAGACCGCCGTGCAGAACCTTAAGCATAAAACATGCCCGAGAGATTGTTTGAAAACAAATCATTGATAGAAAACAGGAAAGGTTTTTTGGTGCCGCCTTTATTTCAAAAAAGTGGCGTCTTTCGAAGCTTTTTTTGAAAAAGCTTCACCAAAAATCTTTATAATTCCAGGATGTTATTGAGACTTACTTTTCAAAAAGTCTCTGATACATAAAGTGGTGTTTGATTACCTGATTTTTAAACGTCCAATATAAGGTCTTTTGAAAAACTGAAATCCTGACCGAAAATCAATTGATTTATTTCAGTTACTCAAGAAACGCTGATGTTCACAGTGAAGGTCGGATAGGTTGTTTTGCTTTCTCAATCGCGATTTATGGTCATGGGGTTGGGGACAATCTGCCTGATGAGATTTGATCCCAACGCAGCGTTGTTTCCTACAAAAAACTACTCAAACCGCTTTTTGCGTCAGGCTCTGATATATTGCAAAAACCTTTATGATACCGAAATTTTTATGCTTTCATGCCTTCACGAACCTTGGAATATATCAGATCCATAAAAAGGAATATATTGGAAGTCTCTTCTTCCCTTATTCGAGACTATTTGAAAAGTCTGGCTTGATAACACACTGAAATTATAAAAGTTTTTGGTGAAGCTTTTTCCAAAAAGCTTCAGAAGACGCCGCCTTTTTGAAAAAAGTCGTCACCCCAAAACTTTTCTTATTTTTTATCAATGATTTGTTTTCAAACAGCCTTTCCATATTGGCCATTCTCAAATATCCCTCCAGGAACAATAAAAAATCTTGTCGATGGTGATACCAAAAAGGAATACATCAGAAATTTTCTTATGATTAAACCATATTTTTAATATCAGGATTTCCGTGCGGAAACCTCAGCACCGCAGCCGCCCAAGGTCAACATCAAGTTCCGTACGCAAAAGTGACAGGATATCACGCGAAATATGCGAAAGCGCGTAATCCGCACGAAACAGCACCGTGCATGCCACATAGAGGGGGGGCGAGAGTTCGTGCGGTTTCGACAGGCCGGGGTGATGCAGCGCGGTCAGGGCATCCACGATGGCGCACCCCGCCCCCAGTCGCACCAGCTCGGCCGCCATGTAATGCGTGCGCACCCGCACCGACGGGGCGGTACAGAGGCCCGCCTCCTCCATCGCCATATCCAGCAGGCGCGCAGTGGGATCATTTTCACTCAACCCGATGTAACGGGCGGGGTTGATCCGTTCCATAACGACCGGGCCATCGGTGCCGTCCCCGCCATCAATCAGCAGCAGCGGCACATCCGCGATATGATGGGAACTGACGCCGTCGCAGGAATAATCGCCAAACACGATCCCAAGGTCGAGGTCATGATTTAGGATACGCGACACGATTTCGGTACCGTGCAGGGTATCGACCGTCAATTCCGTTCCGGGATGGTCGGCATGGTAACGCTGGATCACCCGTGGCACGAGGCTGAGGCCAAGGCTGGGGACACAGCCGATATTGATCGAATGCCCGTCACGGGCATAACGCAGATTGTCCGTCAGGCGCTTGAGGTCGGACAGTTTGGCAAAGATCGTGTTGACATGCGGCAGCATGATCTGCGCCTCACGCGTGGGGACGAGGCGACCGCCCGTACGCTCGAACAGGGCAAAGCCCAACGACTGCTCGGCATAACGCAGCACCTTGCTTGCGGCGGGTTGCGAAACATGCAGCACCTCTGCCGCGCGACGCAGTGATCCCGTCGTCATGATCGCATAAAAAACTTCAATCTGACGCAGTCGCATGTCTTACACGGTCCCCGTACGCTGGCTGGTTAGGCAATGCCGCCGCGCGACACACCCGGGGCACATCAGGGACGCGCCAGAAGCCCCCCCCCGTTACCCGCCCTTTGGCGCACCCATGGCGGGTGACGCGACGAAATGGCCATAGACCTGACGGGAAATGCCATTCAGCACCCGGATGCCCGCAGCCTCGTCAGGCAGGGATTTCGTCAGCATCACAAGGATATAGTGACGTCCATCAGGCAGGAAGACAATGCCCGCGTCATTGCGCACGCCGTCCACCCATCCGGTCTTGTGCGCAACAGGGGTTCCGGGCGGCAGGCCGGGAGGGATCATGTCGTTAAATGTCTGGCCACGCAGGATGTCGATCATCGCGGCACTTTGCGCGGGCCCTACGATCTTTCCCTGGTCGAGCTTCTGCATGAACATGCCAAGCCCCTTTGCCGTCATCTCGTTACGGATGCCTTTGTCATTGGCGTCATAATCCTCGATCATGCGGCCAAAGCGCACTCCCTTAAGGTGCTGGGCATGCATGACGGCATGGATATAGGGCACGCCGATCCGTTCGACCATCAGGTTGGTGGCAAGGTTGCTGCTGTACTGGATCATCACACGCACCAGTTCGGACACCGTGACGGGCCTGCCGATCTGCGCATAAAGCGGATCATAGGAATCCTCTTTCTGCTCCAGCGAGAAACTCCGCGTTCCTACGAGGGAGTGAAAGCGGTTATGCACCACAATCGTCTCCTGCGGCTGAAGGGTGCCACGCGTAAACATGTCATAGGCCGCGTCCATCACGAACAGTTTCATGGTGCTGGCGGCGTTGATGTAATCCGTGCAGTTCAGGCAGACCTGCGGGCGCTGTCCCGACATCGCGGCATAGACGGCGAAAGACCCCGGCTGCCCTGATACGGTTTTTGCCACATCCTGCGCCAGCGTTGCGGCCTGCACCGGGGCGGCGGCACATACCAGCCCAACCGTGGCGGTCATGACGCCACGCCGCAACATTGCAAAGATACCGGACATGACCTTTCCTTCCGTAAATCGGCCCGGTGGGTGGGCCGGACGTTCATGCAGCACGGACGCCAGACCGCCTGCCATCCATGACGGGAGGGGGGAATGCGTTCGGGCGCACTGTCGCACCATTACGTGTTCGACACAATATGCCCGCCAGCCGATTTGACAAGCCTTACGGTGTGACCGACATTGCCACGCATTCGTGAAAAAAAGGCATATCTTTCCGCTTCATGGCACGCATTTCCCATCCTGTGACAGGCATGGCCACCATCCGGTGGCTGGTTGTTGTGTGCACGTTGCTGGGCTTTGTGGGGCAGTTGCTGGTCCTGAGCCGCGCGCTGCCCGGGGAAATGCCACGCGCCACGATTGAACGCCTGACCGGTATTGATATCGCCCCCATGGCGGACATGGGATGCGAAGACGCCGCCACAATGGTCATGGAGGACGGCCCGCATCGCGCTCTGGCGCAGGCCATGACCCATCTCACCGGCCGGGCCATCCTCCATGGTCCGGGCCATGGTCGTGACCACACTCCCGACCATGATACATCCCGCCATGACCATGACGGGTCATGCACGCTGTGCCCGCTGCTGCACCTGCCCGCCATCGCACTGGCGGCACTGCCGTTCATGCCGCTGCCGCCGATGGCGTGGGCACGCCCGCATGCCCGTCCGGGACAACCGCGTGCACCCCCGGCAATTTCCCCGGGCGTTCCCCCCTCACGCGGCCCCCCTGCTGAATGCCCCCTGGCGTCAGCAGGACCACAGGCCACGTTCCCCCACGCGACAGCCCCATCACCCAACAGGGTATGTGGCACGACGTGATCGCACGCCTGTCCTGCTGACTGGTTTCATGTCAGTTCAGGATCGCAATCCATGTCGCGTTTTTCAAAGGCGTCCGGGCCTGTCGGGATCATCCCGGCCCGGATTGTTCTGGTCGGGGTCATCCCGGCCGGAATCCTCCTGTGCGGATGCATGATCGCACATCACGCCCATGCAACCCCACATCATCCCCCCCAAACCCTGCCCAATCCAGCCCGGCCCAATCCAGTTCGGACCCGTGCTGCACAACCCAGTGCGGGCCGTCCCAGTGTGGCCCGCCCCAGAGCTATCGAATCCAGTGCTGTCCAACCCAATCCTACCCGGCCTACTGCGGCCCGGACGGCAACAGCTGCCCCCCGCACACATGCCACCACCAGGGCCGTCCCTCCACCCCAGGCCGACAGCACCCTGCCCCGGCCTGAAGCCATAGAGGTCAGGGCCAACCGTGGGTCCTATACGGTGCCCACAACCGACCTGTGGGGCAAATCGGGCGTTGCGCTGAAGGATGTACCGCATTCGCTTTCCGTCATCACACAAGAACGCATGCAGGATTCCAACATGCTGACGATGACGGACGCAATGCGGCAGGTGAACGGCATCCGCGTCCTGCCAGGGTCAAGCGCGAATTCGAATTTCTATTCCCGCGGCTACCAGCTTACGACGTCGCTTGACGGCACGCCCAATGCGGCAGGGACGCTCAACAACGCGACCTTCGACCTGTCGATGTATGAACGTATCGAGGTCCTGCGCGGCTCTGCCGGGCTGTTGCAGGGGGCTGGCGGCGCAGGCGGCGTGGTTAACGAGGTGACAAAAAAACCGGGACACGATTTCGCCCTCGGCGGTGCGGCAAGCGTCGGCAGCTTTGACAACTATCGCGCCGACATCGACCTGAGCACGCCGCTCAACCGTTCGGGGACACTCCGCTTTCGCACTGCGGACCTGTTTGAGGACAACCGCTATTTCTATCAGTATTCCCATTCGCGCAAATGGCAGGCCTATGGCGCGCTGGAATGGGATATCACGCCCACGACAACCTTCCTTGTCTCCCACGCGGCACAGCAGCAGGACATTACCGCGCCCTATTTCGGCCTGCCGGTCACAACGGACAGGACGCTGTGGTATGGTGGGCGGTCGGCCAATCCGTCCCAACCATGGGGCTACAGCAACTACATGACACAACAGACTGCCGTGTCACTGTCACAAAAGATCGGACGGAACTGGACGCTGACGGCACGCGGGACATTTTATGACCAGAGCTATGACATGCTCTATAATGAACCCTGGACGACCATCGGCGCGAAAAGCGGCCTGCTGACCTATGAGGACCAGGGCATTTCCGCGCAGAAGGGAACGAACTCTTCACGCTCCGCCGATATCTATGCCACAGGTGCGTTCCGCCTGTTCCATCATACGCATCACCTGCTGGCGGGCTTCAATTACAATTCATATGACCAGTACGTGGCCTATCCCGACATTACGGGCAGTGGCGTATATGACAATATCAGCATCCGTAACACCGCCGCCATCCCGGCCCCTGCCGCAGGCAGCGTCAGCTATGCCGCGTCCTCTGGCGGGGCCGAAGGCAGGGATGATGCTGCCTATCAGTGGGGGTTTTACGGGCAACTGCGGCTTGAACCCGTCCGGGGCCTGTCGGTGGTGCTTGGTGGGCGCGTCTCGCGCTTTTACGAACATGCGCGCGACACCTCTCCGTCGCCGCGCGGGGCGTGGGCGACGCGGTCGGACATCCATGCCCAACTGACGCCCTATCTGGGCAGTGTGTACCAGATCACCCCGCACCTGTCGTGGTACGCCAGTTATGCCAGCATCTTCACCCCATCGGTGGGGGATATGCGCTATCGCGGCGGCGGGCTTGCGCCACAATTGGGAAACCAGGTGGAAACCGGGTTCAAGGGGGAGTATTTCCACGGTCGCCTCAATGTCTCGACCGCGCTGTTTCGGATGGAAAGCGTCAACCAGCCGCTGTCGGACCCTGAACATGTCGGATTTTACATCACCACCGGCCCCATTCGCCGACAGGGATGGGAGGCACAGATGGACGGGGAGATCCTGCCGAACCTCAGCGTGTCGATCGGCTATACCTATCTTGATACCAAGCTGTCCAATCCGTCCTCGGCGGATTTCGGGGGGGCGTATTCGCCACACCACATGTTCAAGTCATGGGTACATTACACCCTGCCCACAGGCCGTCTGAAGGGGCTGAGCCTCGGGGCGGGGATCGACGCCAGCAGCAACCTGCATGGCGGATATCCCACCACCGTGCAGGGCGGATACATGACCATCGACAGCGTCATCGGCTATGTCATCAACCGGCACTTACGCCTGCAGCTCAATGCCAACAACCTGACCAACCGTTATTATTACGAACGGGCCAGCGGCGTGTGGCAGTTCAACTTCCCCGCGGCCCCCCGCAATTTCATGGCGACCCTGCGTGCGACATACTGATCCCCCTGCCCGCCACTCCCTGTCCGACTGGACGGTCGTGCTACCCTACTGGCGTTCACACGAGAAATGGGCCCCACTGGCGATGCTGGCCACGATCGTGGGGCTGTCATTCATCTATGTCCGTACGGCGGTGTGGTTCGGCCGGTGGAACCAGCAGTTCTTTGATGCCATGTTCGCCTACAGGGTGGAAACCTGCCTGTGGCTGCTGCCCCCCTATATCGCAGTCTGTGTCCTTTCCAGCGGATGCTATGTCCTGCAGACCTACCTGACGCAGGTGCTGTCGATGCGCTGGCGGCTGTGGAACACACGGGTCTATCTGCGGCGGTACCTGTCCGATACGGCGTATTACCGGATGGAACATGGAACCGCGACGGGCGACAACCCTGACCAGCGTATTGCCGATGACCTGTCGCAGATGACGGTACTGAGCCTGCGCATGGCCCTTGATGGCATACAGGCCGTGACGACGCTGCTGTCATTTTCCATTGTGCTTTGGGAAATCGGCGGCAGCATCGACCTGAGCTGGTCCGGGCATCATCTTCGTGTTTCAGGCTACCTTCTTCTGGGCACCATCCTTGCAACGCTGGGGGCGTCGATCCTTATGGAAAAGATGGGAAGCCCCCTGATCGAAGCCGATTACAGGCAACAGCATTTCGACGCGGACCTGCGCGCGGCCTTGATCGACATGCGGCGCAATTCCGAACAGATCGCCTTCAGCCGGGGCGAGGACGCAGAAAACCTGCGTCTTTCACATTATCTGCGCACGATCGCCCATAACTGGCGCAGCGTCGTAACCTATACATGGCGGGCGAATTTCGTGGGCGACCTGTTCAATGGCACTGCGTCGATCATCCTGTGGGTATTGCTGCTGCCGAAACTGGTGGCCCACGCGCTGACCTTTGGGGAATATTCACGCATCAACGCGGCGTTCATGCAGGTCCGGCGCAGCCTGCAATGGTTCATGAACAATTATACCGACCTTGCCACCCTGCGCTCGGTCATGCAGCGCCTGCACGAATTCGAACGCACCGTCAGCCTGCCGCCCTGCACGCGCATCACACATATCGACACGCCAGCGCCCGGCCTCGATATCCGCGACCTTGTCCTGCATCATCCCGATGGCAGGCAGCTTTTGCATATTCCAGCCCTGCATGTCGATGGGGGGGAACGCTGGCTGGTGCGCGGGGCGTCCGGAACGGGCAAGAGCACCCTGCTGCGCGCCATCGCGGGCCTGTGGGAACATGGCCACGGCACCATCACCCTTGACAGGGGGAACTGCATGTTCCTGCCGCAGCGCACCTATCTGCCCCATGGCAGCCTGCGTGCGGTCCTGTCCTATCCCCATGCGGCGTGCAGCCATGACGATGCCCTGTATGAAGCGGTCCTGCATACCGTGAACCTTGACGCCTGCGCCGCGCGGCTGGACGAGGAGGCACAATGGGACACGATCCTGTCCCCTGGCGAGGCACAGCGTATCGCCATGGCGCGTGTCCTGCTGCAGCGGCCGGGCATGCTGTTCATGGACGAGGCGACCTCCGCCCTTGATGACGAAAATACGCGCCGCATCCACGCCGCGCTGCTTGCGGCGCTGCCGCACATGACCATCATCAGCATCAGCCATCATGAAAGGGACCGCGCCTTTCACCCGCATGAACTGCGGCTTGCGGATGGGCGCGCCCTTTTCCTACCGCCCCCGCCATGAGAAGGCTTCGAACAAAACAAGCCGTTGATGAAATAAGGAATGATTTTGAGATTCTGCCTCAATTCCTTTGAATATGGGGCGACATGTTTCGAAATTTTCAGACAGATCTTCCCTGAAAAATATCATGGTCCGCGTTTCCAGAAGACTGTTTGAAAAGTCAGTCTCAATAACATACTGAAATTACAAAAGTTTTTGGTGAAGCTTTTTCCAAAAAGCTTCAGAAGACGCCGCCTTTAAAAAAAAGGCGGTACCCAAAAACTTTTCCTGTTTTTTATCAATGATTTGTTTTCAAACACTCTCTTTGGGATGCCAGCCAAGCGGCGGCCCCAGCCCTCACACCCGGACCATAAATTTTCTGACAAAGCCATTTTTTCAAACAGGCGTCGCAAGACGCGCGCCCAAAGAAACGGCACAAGCAGGACAACCCCGAACGGCTTTCGCGCCATACCGCACAACAGGGACGCCCCCTTTTTCAAACCCGCCGCCACACCCCATCCCTTAACCATGAGTTATAGGGGGACTGCATTTTAAAACTGGTCTGCGCGGGTATCTGTTTTTAGGTTTCCACCTGAAATAACCTCATAAAAACATTACCATCTTGCAACAGGTAGTGAGTAGCAAGGGACAGGCGCGATGCCGGCACAACGCAATATCACGGTCATTGGCGGCGGCGTCACGGGACTGGCGACGGCCTATGCGCTGCTGCGCGATGGGCATGCGGTCACGCTTCTTGAACGGCGCGACGATGTCGGGCAGGAGGCCAGCTTCGCCAATGGCGGGCAACTGAGCTATCGCTATGTCCATCCGCTGGCGGATGCGGGGGTGCCGCGTGAATCCGTGTCGTGGCTGTTGCAGGCGGGATCACCGATTTCGCTGCGCCTGCGTGCCGACCCGCACCAATGGCGCTGGATGCTGGCGTTCCTGCGGGCGTGCAACAGCACTACCAATGCCCGTAACAGCCAAATCCTGCTCCAGCTCGCACTCCGCAGCCAGGATGAACTTACCCGCTGGCGCGGCGAGGGGCTGAAGGATTTCCTGTGGCGGCAGCCAGGCAAGCTCGTGGTCTATCGCAACGCCGCCAAATTTCGCAAGGCCGCCGCCGGGATCAGCAATCCCGAACGCGAACAGGTCCTTTCCCCTGCTGAATGCGCGCGCGTGGAACCGGCCTTTGCCGCGCTGGCACCCAGTCTTGCAGGGGGGATATTCTCCCCCGCGGACGAAGTGGCGGACTGTTACCGTTTCTGCCTGTCGTTGCGCGATGCGATGGCCGCCATGCCGTCCTTTACGTTGCGGCATGGACAGGCCAGCCTGCGTCAGGGCACGAACGGGCGATGCGACGTGCTGGTCGATGGCAGGGCGCATGAGACTGACCTTGTGGTGCTGGCGGCGGGCATGGGATCGCGACAGATGGCGCGCGCCATGGGCTTTGACCTGCCGCTTTACGGACTTAAGGGATATAGCCTGACGGTGGCTTCGCCCGCCGGGACGATGCCCGATGTCAGCGTCACCGATTATGACAACCGTGTGGTCTATGCCCGTCTGGGCGATGCGCTGCGCATTGCGGCGATGGTCGATATCGGGGCGCGTGACAACAGCATAAATCCCCGCCGTATCGCGCGCCTGCGTGACCTGGCGGCGAAAACCCTGCCACGGGCGGGGCCATATGACACCGCGCGCCCGTGGGCGGGCCTGCGCCCGGCGACGCCAAGCGGGGTGCCGATCATCGCGCGCACACGCGCGCCCAACCTGCTGCTTAACGTGGGACAGGGGGCGCTTGGCTTTACGCTTTCCGTGGGATCGGCGCTGCGGGTCTGCGACCTTGTACGTGGCAATGTACGTGGCGATGCAGCCCCCCTTACCAACGCAACATAAGGACACCAGCATGCGCAACATCGGATGCAGCCGCCGGCAGATCCTTCTGGGTGGGGCAGCGGCGGGGTTTGCCACATTTTCCCCCATGGCGCGGGCCGCACGCCAGCGTATGGTGGTCGCGGCCCTGGACGGGCTATCGGCCCCGGTGGAGGTACTGGAGGATCATTGGGGCGTACCCCATGTCCGCGCAGGCAGCATCCCCGATGCGTTTTTCGCAAATGGGTTCCTTGTGGCGCGCGACCGCCTGTGGGAACTGGATTTCGGCCATCGCCAGGCACTAGGTCAGCTTGCTGAGGTCTTTGGCCCGGATTTCGTGGATACCGACACCGCCAACCGCCTGTTCCTGTTCCGGGGCGATGCGGCCGCCGAACTGGCGCGGTTTTCACCACAGGTGCAGGACTGCGCACGGGCATATGTGGCGGGGATCAATGCGCGCCTGGCGCAGGTGCGGGCCAATCCCGACCTGCTGCCGCCCGAATTCACGATTTTTGGCTACATGCCGATGTCATGGGACGTTCTGGACCTGATCCGCATACGGGCCGAGGTCACGGGCAATACGCGTGCGGAAATCCGCCGCGCCCGCCTTGCCGCACGCGGGGGGCTGTCCTACGACGCGCTATGCACGCCACTGGAACCTGCGCATGAACCACGTGTGCCAGGCGGCCTTGATGTCCATGCGGTCTCGCAAGGCGACCTCGGGCTGTTTGACGTGCTTCAGGCATCCCCGCCACTGGGACGCGTGCGCGACGCAGGCGATACGGAACACCGCCGCACCAATTCCGGCAGCAACGCCTGGGTCATTGCCCCATCGCGCACGGCAACGCAACGTCCCATCCTTGCCAATGACCCGCATTTAAGCTTTGGCGTGCCGGGACCACGATATGTCATCCACCTCAGCGCGCCGGGACTTGACGTCATTGGTGGCGGCACGGCGGGAATGCCCGGCGTGATGCAGGGCCATAACGCGCAGATCGCCTTTGGCCGGACCAACTTCCATATAGATCAGGAAGACCTGTTCATCCTGCGCACCCACCCGGCCCATCCCGACCGTTATTTTCATGATGGCGCATGGAAACAGATGGAAACCGTCCCCACACACATTGCGGTGCGGGGCGAGGCAGGGCGCGACGTGGTGCTGCGTTACGCGGCGCAGGGCCCGGTCGTATCCGCAGACCCCGCGCGCCGCCGGGCCACGGCGGTCAGCGCGACATGGCTGTATCCGGGCGCCAACGGGCTGTTGGTCAATATCGGCCTGAACCTTGCCCATGACTGGGACAGCTTCCGCGAAGCCCTGCGTGTCCATACCAGCCCCACCAACTTCACCTATGCCGACAGGGCGGGCAATATCGGGTGGCAGGCCGCAGGGGGGCTGCCATCGCGCGTGGACGGGCATGACGGGTTGCTGCCGGTGCCGGGGGACGGACATTATGACTGGAAGGGGCTGCAGCCGCTGGAGATGCTGCCTTCGACATTCAATCCCGCATCCGGCTGGTTTGCCACATCCAACGAAATGAACCTGCCGCCCGGCTATCCCGCGCAGGAACGCCGTGTCAGCTTCGAATGGCGTGACCGCTTCCGCCATGACCGCGTGGCACATGTGCTGGAGGAGACGCCGCGCGCCACCATCGCGGATTGTGCGGCGTTGCAGCATGATACATTTTCCCGTCTCGCCCTGGATATGGTCGGGCTGCTGGGTGCCGTGCCGCCCGATCTCACGGACGTGGCGGCGCTGTTGCGCGGGTGGGATGGCCATGTGCATGCCGACAGTGCGGCGGCGGCACTTTACGAAGTCTGGTGGACACGGCTGGAACGCGCGCTGCATACCCTGTTGATCCCGGCACGCCTGCATGACCTCCTGCCCGGTCCCATCAACGCGACGGTGCAAAAGACGTTGCTGCATGCGCCCGATGCCCGGTTCGGGACGAACCCGGCCCAGACGCGTGATGACATGCTGGTGACTGCGTTGCGTGGGGCGAAATCGGAACTGCGCGACCGCCTTGGCCCCGTTATGGCCGCGTGGCGGTGGGGGGCGCTGCATACGATTACGCTGGATCACGCGCTGGCGCATGTCCCTGCCATCGCCGCGCGGTTCCCGCAGCTGGGTGGGGCGCGGACCGGCACGGGGGGCGATCCCTATACCGTCATGGCACGATGGTACAACCCGTTATCGAACGGGCATGATCCCTATGTCGCAACGGGGGGCGCAAGTTATCTGATGGTATGCGACGTGGGGGAATGGGATCAATCGGTCTTCCTCAATTTCCCAGGACAGAGCGGCGATCCACGTTCGGCCCATTATGCGGATTTCATGCCGGACTGGCTCAGGGGGCGCATGCAGCCCCTGCCCTTCTCCGCCCATCGGGTCAGGGCGGCTGCGGTCGGACGCACCATCTTGCAACCGGCGCACACGCCATGAGGGGCGGCTGCCTCCTTGCCATGATATGCGCGCTCGCACTGGGTCCGGCCGCCAGCGCAGCCCCTGCCGCGTCGGGGCGCATCGACACGGCCATGGATGCCATCATGACGCAGGGCGAGGCACGCCCGCTTGCGGCCCTCGTGGCCATGCGGCTGCACAAGGGGCAGGTTGCCTACAGCTACCATGGCGGTTTCGCCCGCCTTGGTAATACAGGCAGCATTCCGGCCGGTGCGGATACCCTGTTCCGCATTGCCTCGGTATCCAAGGTGGTGACGACCATCGGGCTGATGGAACTGGTGGAACAGGGGCGGGTTTCGCTGGATGCGGATGCTTCGGAGTATCTGGGCTTTGGGCTGCGTAACCCGGATTTCGCGGATGTGCCGATCACGGTGCGGATGCTGCTCAACCACACCTCCACCATCGTGGATGCGGACCGCTATACCCTGCCGCCGGAACAGAAGGTGGCGGACCTGTTCGGCCCGGCCCATCAGCCGGGGCGGCCAGATTACCATTTCGCGCATGATGGGGGTCATCGGCCGGGGACGTGGTTCGAATATTGCAACCTGTGTTACGGCCTGATCGGCACCATCATCGAACGTGTCAGCGGCGAACGTTTCGACCATTACCAGCAGACACATGTCCTGGGGCCACTGGGTATTGATGGTGGCTATAACATCGCCGAACTGCGTCATCCCGAACGGTTGGCGACGTTATATCGCGACCTGCCGGGTGGTTATGTGGCGCAGGTGGATACGCAACCGCCACAGGGATGGTCGCCAGCGCAGCTTTCGGCCTATGTCATCGGGTCCAATGGCACCGCATTTTCGCCACAGGGCGGGTTGCGGATATCGGTGGCCGGGCTGGCCCGTCTGGCGCGCTTCATGCAAGGTGGCGGAACCCTTGATGGCAGACGCCTGCTGTCGGCGTATGACGTCCGGCAGATGGAAACGCCAACATGGCAGTATGACGGCCATAACGGGGCCTGCCCCTATCCCATCGCCAGTTATGGGCTGGGCATGATCCAACTGACGGGGCAACCGGACCCCAATGGACGCCCGGGCGTGCCCTATCGTGGATATCATGGGGACCTGCGCGGGCATCTTGGCGATGCCTACGGGCTGCATTCGGGCTTCTGGTATGAAACGGCAAACGGGGATGCGTTCGTGTTCGCCGCCGCGGGATACCCCGATGAGGATGCCGTGACACCAGGTGCCTATTCTTCCTTCACACGGGTGGAGGAACAGATCTTCACCACCCTTGCCGGAGCCATTCCGTGATGCCTCACATCTCCTTATTGCTGCGTCGTACGGGCCTTGGCCTGCTGGGGGGCGTGCTGCTGGCATCCTCTGCGCTGGCTGCCCCACCGGGGAGCATTCCACCAGGTGCGGCGCCGCCGGATGATACGTCACAAGGCGACAATGCCCTGGCAAAGCGTCTGTCGGCCCTGCTGGCGATGCCGTATGCCAACGGGCTTGCCGGTGCGGCGCAGGCCCCGCGCATTGCGTGGGTGGAACGCCGCGCAGGCGTGCGCAACATCATGATATCGGATCATGGGCAGGCCCCGCGCCGTGTCACCCATTACACGACAGATGACGGCACCGACCTGTGGGGACTGACCCTGACCCCTGACGGGCGCAACCTTGCATATGTCGAAGGCGGCGATCCCGAATATCCCAATGACGCCCCCCCCAACGCGGGGCAGGCCACCTTCGCAGGGAAGGAAACGGTCCATCTGATCGGGCCTTCGGGACGGGACAGTGTCATGGGGGAAGGACATTCGCCCGCGTTTTCGCCTGACGGTGCGTTCCTGGCGTTCAGCCGTGGCGGGACACTAATGGTCGGACATACAGGGGGAGTACCCACCGCCGCCTTTACCACACCGGGGTCCATCACCGCATTGCGCTGGGCGCCGGACGGGCGGCATGTGGCGGTGGAAATAGATCGCGGTTCCCATGGGGTAATCGCACTGTGGGATGTCGGGGCGAAGTCAACTGTCCTGACCTTCATCCCACCAGCCCTGTCGAACGACCGCCAGCCGGTTTTCTCCCCCGATGGGAAATCGGTGGCGTTCATGCGCACGCAGGACCCGATCCTGGGGACAGACCCGGCCAAGGGACGGTTCTGGTCCGTGCATGTCTATGACCTGGCATCCGGCCACGAACATACCGTCTGGACTGCACCTGCGGGGAAGGGATCGCGCTTTGCCGCACCGGAAGGCTCCGTTCCTTACTGGAGCGCGGATGGCAGGCTGCTGTTTCCATGGGAAGGCAGCGGGTGGATGCGCATCTGCGCCCTGCCAATGACCATGGCCGGACCGGGTGGACAGGATACACCGGAATGCCTGACACCCGATGGCGCGGAAGTTTCGGCGTATCAGGTGTCACAGGATGGGAAAAACCTTCTCTACACCTCCAATACCGGCGACCTTGACCAATGGCGTGCCTGGTCGCGGCCGGTTGCGGGCACTGGTGCCGCGATCGCGCTGACACCGGGAAGTGACGAGATTTCCACACTTGTCACGGCGGGTAATGACATCGCCGTCATGGCAACCGGCGTGACGCAGACAGCACACCCCGTTGTCCTGCAAAATGGGCAGGCCGTCACGCCCGTCACACCAATGCTGCCGTCGGGTGTATCATTCGTCACGCCGCAAAGCGTACGTTTCCACAGCGCCGATGGTATCGACCTGCACGGGCAGTTATTTATCCCCCCCGACGATACAGCCCGGCGTCATCCCGCCCTGCTGTTCGTTCATGGTGGGCCAGAGCGCCAGATGCTGCCCGCATTCAATGCGATGGGATATTATTCCAATGCCTATCTAATGAATCAGACGCTGGCGTCACAGGGCTATGTTGTGCTGTCGGTAAATTACCGCAGTGGTTCGGGTTATGGCGAAGCATTCCGTAACGCACCGGGCATCGGGCGTGCGGGGGCCAGCGAATATCGCGATGTGCAGGCTGCGGCGGCCTATCTGCAGAAACGTGATGATGTCGATGCCCATCGGATCGGAATCTGGGGTGGAAGCTGGGGCGGATACCTGACGGGGCTGGCGTTGGCGCGTAACAGCGACATCTTTGCCGCCGGGGTGGATTTCCATGGTGTCCATGACATGACCGAACCCGACCATCCCGGCCTGTCACCACAGCAGAACCGTGATGCACATGACATGGAATGGCGCTCCTCTCCCATTGCGGACATCCAGCGCTGGCGCGCGCCGGTCCTGCTGGTACATGGCGATGATGACCGTAATGTGGAATTCGAACAGTCGACGCTGCTGGCGCGGATGCTGACCGCACAGGGCGTTCCGTACGAAGATCATATCTTCCCCGGCGAACGCCATGCATTCCTGCGCACGCAGGACTGGTTACAGGGATATTTATGGATGGGCCACTTTTTCGACCGCACCCTGCAAAAGATGTCATCCCCGCCCGAATAAAACGACATATCGGGCAGGGACATACTACATCATTATAAAAATATTCTTGTACGCTGCATTTTTCTGAAATGCAGCGTTTTTAGAGCATGCTACGAATGGCTTAAATCATAGGATTCCCAAAGGGGCGTCTGATGTGATTCCAGATGAAGACAGGCGAAGGAGGCCAGCCTTCATGCCGAGAGCCTCCTCACAACGCCATGCTTTGCCGAGCACCATGCCATCGACGGTGACAGCAGCGCCGATCCGGCAGACCAATGGCCCTGGTAGTGCCGCGACCGGCTTGAGCAACGGCACACCGAGCGGCAGATAGCCACCGCGCGCCAGCATTCGGGCGATGTCGGCAGGCGGCCGGATCACGATCAGATCACCGACATGAAGGGGGCTTACCGATTGCAGGCGATACAGCCCGACGGGCGTGCTGGCGGTGGCGTTCCAGATCAGCCGGGTCGCCGGATGGATCACCACTGACGTGCCAGCACAGAGGATTGCGAAATAGATGGTGAAAAACCAGACGAAGTGCGTCATGACACCGCCCTCCGGCGCAGCCAGGCCTGATGGCGGTCGCGCGTGTAGGGACGTGACCCCTGCCCGGAAAGCATCCGGTTGTGCAGATGCCGCCAATGCTCGGGTGCCACAGCAACGGGGTCGCCGCCCACCAGGACAGGACAATCAGGAACAGGGCCTGCGCGATCTGGCCCCAGAGAATTTTTGTGCCGGACATTTTCATCCCTCCTTGCGCAAGGACAGGTCTGGCGGCCATTTTCCGGTCTGCAAGAACTTTTCCCGCGTCGTCGCATCCCGGCGAACGGCAGGGAAAAAAATACTTGCCCGGTGCGGACCGGACCTTCGTCATGCTGGACGAAGATCGCGGGAGTCGAACGATACCGGGCGGTTCTGGCGGGATGGAATCTTCGGCCAACGATGACCCGAACCCGGATCGGATATGGATTTTCTGGCAATGCCTCCCAATATGTAGTAATGTTCCTACATTGCAGTCGGGAGGCCGGACATGAGCATCACCACGCTTTCAAGCCGCGAGTTCAACCAGGACACCAGCCGGGCCAAGAAGGCGGCGGCCGAGGGACCGGTGTTCATCACCGACAGGGGACGCACGGCCCATGTCCTGCTCAGTATTGAGGAATACCGCCGTCTGACACACCATCCGCGCAAGATCGCGGACGCTCTGGCGATGCCGGAAGCTGCGGACATCGCATTCGATCCGCCTCGCGCCAATATCACGCTCCGCCCGGCCGATTTTTCCTGATGTTCCTGCTGGACACGAACGTCGTTTCAGAACTGAGGAAAATCCGCGCCGGAAAGGCCGACCCGAATGTGGCGCTCTGGGCCGACAGCATGGAGGCGGACGATCTGTATCTCTCCGCCATCACCGTCATGGAACTGGAAACCGGCGTCCTGCGCGTGGAGCGCCGCGACGGAGCCACCGGCACGATCCTGCGAACCTGGCTGGAACAGCATGTCCTTCCCGCATTCGAAGGGCGTATTTTTCCCGTCGATACGTCCGTGGCCCTGCGCTGCGCCCGGCTCCACGTCCCCGATCCCCGTTCGGAACGCGATGCGCTCATCGCCGCGACCGCGCTGATTCATGGCAAGACGGTCGTGACCCGCAACGTCGCGGATTTTCTGCCATGCGACGTCCCCCTGCTCAACCCGTGGGAACCCCAGCCGGACTGACAGGAGCGCTGGTTCACAAACCCAACCCCCTGTTCCGGATGAAGCTCCAGTCGATCCCGCCGTCGTCACGGGCAGCCGCACCACCGGTACGGCGTTCGAGCCGATGATATCGGCCAGCACCTGCCCCGGCCCGACCGACGGCAACTGGTCCACATCGCCGACAATCAGCAGCGCTGCGCTGTCAGGCAACGCGCGCAGCAGGGACCGCATCAGAAGCACGTCGACCATATCCCTGACTCATCAGATCGACATGTGGAGCGACACCAATCACGTCGCCGCGTTCCATCGCCTTGTGAATTCAACATTGAACGAATACCCCGCCGGAGACGTCCTGTTCTGGAACAGCGTATATTCCCGCGTCCGACAGGTCATTAAAATAGTGTTGGTTTGTAACGGTCTTCCATCGCAACCAACGGAATTCTCCGAAATGGCAGTAGATCAGATTCTCGCTCTTTTGCTGGACAGCCGACGATGGTGGTATCCCGAGATTCTGATCCGTCGACCTGGATATGATGGACTTCGTCTTCGCCTTCTTGCCTCAATTTTTGACGAAGTGTTAGTCACTTTTCGCCAATAGAAAACCAAACCATGTGCCTATCAGACGATATTTTCGGAATTATATTATTTATAAATTTGTAATAAGAGGTGATTTTTACAACCATTTCTTCCGGATAAATTCGCCAATAACAAAATTCGTGACATCGGCACGTGCGATACTACCTCCCCGAATACCAGCCAAATTTGTGGTCACCCGGATATTGCCAGTCGCCGGTCCATTGGTCAGATAGCTCGGTCGGACAATCGTCCAATCCAGATTGCTCGCTCTTATTTCGGCCTCCTGCCGATCCTTGTCACTATAGATTTTTCCCACGACGAATGGCAGGATAAGCCGATCATATATAAATCCACCATGACCCCGACTATCACCAGCGCCCATCCCCGTAATGCAAACGAGACGATGCACGGACTGCTGTCGCATGGCCTCGATCATGGTGCGTGTCGCGTCGGAAAGCGCAGTCACCTCATGAAACAGGCTTAGCCCGGTTCCCAGCGCGCTGATCACGCCATCACAACCTGAGAGGGTGCCTGCAACTGCCTCCCGATCCAATGCATCGCCCTGGATAAGGTTCATCTCTGGGAACAAGATTTTAATATTGGGAAAGATCGCCTCGCCCTTAGTAAGCGAACGAACCAACGCCGTGACTTTATATCCTTGAGCCAGCGCCTCCTGAACAATCCGTTGTCCGGTACCGCCGGTAGCTCCAAGAACCAGGACTTTCATCACCCGCTTTCCTTCCCTTTGGTTTTATTCTTGGTCGTTTCCTAACCGTGAGTTGCCGTTACTACGCATCTCGCGGTCGACGAGCCGCTCACCATTTCTCCAGAAATGGCCTGACTTCGACCTCAAAACTCCACCCCCGGCGATCCTGTCGGGTCAGTTCATACGCCGTATGGGCGACAGCATCTGGCGCTACCAAACTCTCAGCTGGCCTGTCCGGAACGTAGGCGCGCGTCGTAGGAGTGTCGACGATGCCATCGATAATGATCAACGCGACATGGACGCCTTTCGGCCAGAGCTGCCGCGCCATGGATTCCGCCAGGCTCCGCTGTGCTGCCTTGGCTGGCGCGAACGCTGCCATCTGCGCTCCACCCCGGCGCGACGCCGTCGCACCGATAAACAGGATATGACCTGCTCCTCGAGCGACCATTTCCGGAATGACGGCCTGGCTGCAGAGCAGGCCACCGAGTGCGTTGACCCGCCACGATGCCTCGAACTGTTCCGCCGTTACCGTCTCGATATCGGCAAAAATTGCCGACCCAGCATTGAAGACCAGAACATCAACTCCTCCCAGATCTGATCGGATCTGGGAGAATACCGAAGAAACCTCATCGGAATCACTGACGTCACAACCATAACCGACGGCCTGGGGGATCTCCTTGGCCAGGTCCTGCGTCTTCTCTGCATTGCGACCAAGTAGAACCACAACGTATCCCGATTCAGCAAAGCGACGTGCAATAGCCTGACCATTCCTGGGGCCAGCTCCTGCGATCACGGCGACCGGTCGGCGTTCAAACGATGTCGACATCCTGCCTCTCCTTTCCAGTACAGCGATACCGCCGAAACCCGTTATCCAACGAAGCTGACACCTGCCTTGGCAGCCAGTACTTCCGATGCACCGACATAACGCTCGGCATAGGCCTTGGTCATACCGCCGGATGGGAGAATCGCCTGCGCTTTGCGGTTGAAGAATGCCCCGCTTCGGTGATCCAGATCAGGGGAAAACAACAGGGGCAGGATGCGCGCCGCGTAGTCGTCAGCGCTCGGAGCCAGCTTACCGATCAGCCATTCCATGATGCGGTACTTGAGGCTATCCGCGCCCATCAGGTTGCTGCGGATGCTCGATTTGATCAGGCCAGGATTAAGACCGAACACGTCCAGATCGGGATAGCGATGGGCGGATTCCACGACCAGCGCCTCGTTGCCCGCAACCGTATTCATATGGGCCGTCATCACCTTGTAGGCCCGCTCCGAATTCAGGTCGTCCGGTGTACCGAGCTGGCCAGTCCCCGGATATCCCATGAGGAACACGCGTGCCCGTGCCGCTCCTTCGCCTCGTTGCGTCCCCAGCCGGGGAGCAAGGTTACGCAGCATCACCAGACGGTTCAGGTAGCTGACCGCCATGTCGCGCTCGATCCCCTCAGCCGTCACCTGACGTTTCGGCGCCGCGAAGATGCCGGTCGTAAAGAGCAGCAGGTCAGCCTGTTCCGCGGGTAACTCCCTTGCCACCCGTTCCGCGTCTTTCAGCAGGCTGAGATCAGCCTGGACGAACGAGAGATTGGCAACATCCGCGTCACGGAACGTCTGTCCAACGACGGTCACCTGAGCCCCTCGTCCCGCAAGTGACCGGCTGATGGCACGGCCCAGTCCGCCTGTTCCACCAACAACGATAACTTTTCTCCCTTTCAGGGAGCCTGGATCCACATTGTGCCATTTCAGGCTATGATCCTGTTTCATAATTTGGATACCCCTTTCTTTCTGGACAGAAAGATATAGTGCCGGGGTGAATCGTCAAGTCGGAATCAGGAATGAAAATCGGACGCCCAAAAGAAGTCTCGGACGAACACATCGTAGCCATTGCCCGTCGCTGCTTTTTAGAACGTGGGGGGAGCATCTCGGCTGCGGACATCGCACGGGAGATCGGTGTCAGTCATACGACCCTTTTCAACCGCTTTGGTTCGAAGCAGGGCCTTATGCTGGCAGCGTTGGGCGCGCCAAAGGACATCCACTGGATTGGAACACTTGAGGTCGGTCCCGATAACCGGCCAATTCGGGAGCAGCTTGTCGAGATAGCCTGCACAATTGCGGCTTTTTTCGAAGCCCTGCATGCCGGATTTACAGTGCTTCAGGCCAGTGGCATCGCTACCGATGCCCTCTGTTCAGGGGAAGACCCGGAGCAATCGGCGCCTGCGCGCGCCTTCCGGGCCCTGACAGAATGGATCGGCCGGGCGCAGGAGCAAGGAAAGCTAGCGCGGTGCGATGCGCAGGTTCTTGCCTCGACCCTGCTGGGTGTTCTGCATAACCGGGCCTTTTCAAACCGCATCAACGGCGAACCGGGTTCTGACAAGGCAACGGACGAACGTCATGTTGCCGACGTAATCACCTTGCTTTGGGACGGGATCAGACCAGTGCCCTAGCAGGCTTTTCCATCAGGCATCGCGTTGCTGAAAGTGCTCGATGCCGAACAAGGACAGATGACTATGACGGATATCTGGCAGCCGATTACCTTGGGCCGGGCCACTCTGCCCAACCGTTTTGTAATGGCCCCCATGACCCGCAGCCGCGCGCAATATGACGGCACACCGGGGCCTCTTGCCGCCGAGTATTATGCTCAACGCGCCAGTGTCGGCCTGATCGTTGCCGAGGGCACTCAACCGTCCGACGACGGCAAGGGTACCCGCCGCACATTGGACTGGGACAGCACCAGCCGGTTGAACGGAATGTCACGAGAGGAACTCAGGGTGATTTTGGGAATAGCGGTCGCCATGGCGAAAAACTCCATGACGGGCGGACAGGAGACTCTCCCCTACCCTCTCAACCCGTCACGAAAATCCGCGCAGCCCTCTGACTTTGACTGCTACACCTAGGCTCAGGACTCATTCTTTGAGGTAGAAGATGACGCTTGCTGCGATGTGGATTGCGGACATGAATGTATGAGCGCAGCGGTCATATCGGGTCGCAACACGTCGCCAGTCTTTCAGCTTTGCGAACATGTTTTCGATCAGATGGCGCTTTTTATACAGATGCCAATTGTAAGGTGGCTTTGATTTCCGGTTCTTCTTCGGCGGAATACAGGCAGTGATATTGCGTTCTGCAAGCGATAACCTGATCCGGTTGCTGTCATAGCCTCTGTCCCCGATGACTTCTTCTGTCCCGTCGGGGAGGTCTGCCAGAAGCACGTCTGCGCCTCTGAAGTCACTGACCTGACCTGCTGTCAGATGCAGGCGGACAGGTCGGCCCTGATCATCGCACACGGCATGAAGTTTTGAGTTCAGACCGCCTTTTGTCCGTCCGATATGGCGGGGAAAAGCCCCTTTTTGAGCAGGGACGCTGCCGTTCTGTGCGCCTTGAGATGCGTTGCATCGATCATCAGACGCTTCGAACGGCCAGCCTGTTCTGTCAGGGCGACAAAGATCCTGTCAAAAACACCGGGGCGGCTCCACCGGATAAAGCGATTATACAAGGTCTTGTGCGGACCATACGCTTTCGGGGTATCCTTCCACTGAAGGCCGTTGCGGATGACATAAACGATCCCGCTCAGAACACGCCGGTCATTCACGCGTGGCACTCCGTGCGCCAGAGGAAAAAACGGCTCAATCCGCTCCATCTGGCGCTCAGACAGCAAAAATACCTCACTCACAGGCCTATCCTCCATCGGTAACCCTGTGAATCACAACCTCTCGATCAGTTCAATAAATTAATAGGTCCTGACCTAGACAAACCCGCACCCGCTTTTCAGGTAGAAAATGTCGGCAATGGGAGGGATTGCGGAATGTCGGCTTTGGGGAATATTAAGCAAGGAAGCCGTCATCAATCATCATAAATTGCTATAATAACGGACTGCCCCCTAAAGGAGGCCCGAAACCAAAGTTTACATCGAGTTATCTAATCAAGTCATAAAGCATATCTAACGCATTCTCTCCTCTTGCTTTTCCAGTGACTTGATTAAACCACTTCATGTAATTATCTGAATTTAATTTAGACAAATGAGCAAGATTGACATCATATTTTATTGTTAGAGCGGAATCATGAACGAAGCTCTCTGTGCCAAGAACTGATTGCCCTCGCCTATGCACCTCTGGGGATCTTTTCTGAATCAAGCTCGTCATCAAAATTTCGGAATATATCCACGGAGAATCCGTCGTATATCCTTCGATATAATCGCCTGACGAAATAGAATGCGGAGTATTAATAAAAATTACGCATTCATATCTATTGATCATCTGCGACAGCGCAACAGACAGCATCATATGAACGTGAGCCGTGGAACGATTTCTTTTCCGGTAATTATAGGTCTTCGATTTTTCGTTATAACAAAATTTGTCATCAAGAATTTTTAGTAGATCGTCAGAGTAACCCCATACCGTGGAATCTACAAAAGCCGATATTCCAAACTGATCATGAAGGAGGCCTGCAAGGCCAAGCGCAATTTCACTATCTTTGTGTGCATGAGAAATAAACACCTGAGCATCTATATTTGGGAACCATGCTGCTGTCATTTTTTTAGAAAGAATCTCTCCAGATCTATTGCGATATTCTTTCAGTTTACCCGAGACTAGATCTTTATTTCTCTTATGAAGAGAATAACCTATCTCCACGAACCGCGAAAAATCAATCTCTGAAGCATCAAAATCAAAACCACGAAACATTATAGCCTCTAAATCAATTATATAATTTTCATTTTAATGATCATCGACCAGCAGCAACCGCAGTGACGTGCCCCCCGGAAATGTCACCATTTTAAAGTAGAGTCCGATCGAGAAGGATACGGACGAATGAAACGCAGTCG
>ERZ746981.181-NODE-181-length-46203-cov-770.940988_pt1 | contig 46203 bp, 35 predicted proteins | sample MGYA00374948_ERZ746981 | MGnify/ENA primary metagenome ERZ746981 (study PRJEB28757, sample SAMN06711160) | food metagenome | host: microorganism | place: China:Harbin | collected 2017-01-30 | study: EMG produced TPA metagenomics assembly of the Analysis of...
GCAGCACCCAGATTACCGTGACCCCCGATGCAGGCCAGAACGCGGCCAACGCGCATCTGGCGCATGCCGCGGCCGTGCTGGAACTGCTGCTGAACCAGGGATATTACTGGCTGGGGCAGCACAACCTGCCCAAGGCACGCGAGACGATCCAGCGTGCGTTGTCCATCGAGCCGGATAATAACGAGGCCCTTTTCCTGCTGGGTCGCCTGCAGATGGCGGAAGGCCAGACGAAGCTTGCCGCCGCCACACTGGGCAGGCTGATCCAGAACGGGAATGCACCGGGTCTGGTGGCTGATCTCAGGGCCCAGATCCATGCCGGTCCGATAGACCCCAGGGGGCTGGCGGAAGCCCGCGCCCTTGCGGCCGAGGGCAAGATGATGCCCGCGATGTTCAAATACCGCGCCCTGTTCAAGAACGGTGACCCGCCGCCCGACCTGGCCATGGAATATTACCGCGTTCTGGGGGCCACCACCCTTGGCTATCAGGAAGCCGCCACCAGGCTTGCCGCCTGGGTGGCGCGCAACCCGCGTGACCTGGACGCAAAACTTTCGCTGGACCGGATCCTGACCTATCATGTCACCTCGCGTGACGAGGGGCTGGAGGGCCTGCGCCAGCTTGCCCGTTCCAATGCTTCCGCCGCGATACGTGACGGGGCCATTGCCGCCTGGCGTGACGCCCTGCTGTGGGAACCGGTCACGGGGCCCACCATCGCACTGTATAACGAGTGGCTTGACCTGCATCCGGGGGATGCGGAAATCATTGACCGCCGGCACAAGGCGCAGGATGCGCAGAATATCATTGATGGCGCGAATTACCGCCAGCAGGGTTTCGTGCTGCTGTCGCGCAGGAATATCGAAGGGGCCGCCGACCTGTTCCATCGCGCCCTGGCCATCAACGCCCATGACGCGGACTCGCTTGGCGGCATGGCGCTTGTGGCGCAGGCCCGCCAGCAGCCCGCCCTGGCACGGCACTATTTCCAGCAGGCCATACAGGCGGACCCGGATTCCGCAGCCCACTGGCGCGCGGCCCTGAAGGCGATGGAGGCAGGCGGTGGAGGCGGGATGGACCCGCTGGTGGCACGGATCATACAGGCCATCAATTCCGGACATTATGATGCGGCACAGTCTGACCTGGCGCTGCTGGGCCGCCGGGGCAACACGATCACGCTGCAGGCGCTGCAGGGCATGCTGGCGCGCAGGCAGGGCCATATGGAGGAAGCCGAGCGCCTGTATCGTGAGATCCTGCGCCGCGCGCCGGGCAATGCCGATGCGCTGTTCAATCTGGGCGGGATCCTGATCGAAACCGGACGCGAGGCCGAAGCGCAGGACATCATCGCGCGTCTTGCGCACATCCGTCCCGACCTTGCGCGGCATCTGGAAGTGGCCGGGCTTTCAGCCCGGTCGGACCGGACACGCAATAATGACGAAAAACTTTCATTGCTGAACCGGGCCATGGCCATGGCCCCCACGGACCCGTGGATACGGCTCAAGCTGGCGCGCGCGCTGGATGAAGCGGGCAACCATGCGCAGGCCCAGGCCATCATGGATGGCGTGACCAGTGGCCGCGCCGTCACCCCCGATGACCTGCAGGCCGCGATCCTCTATGCAATGGGCCGCCATGACATGGCCAGGGCGGAACAGCTTCTGGCGCGGCTGCCCCCCGGTATCGAAAGCCCCGGCATGGCCCGCGTGGCCGAGCAGATCGAACTGGTCCGGCGTATACAGGAACTCAACCGCGTGCCGCGTGCGCCCAACGCACTCCTTGTGGCGCTGGCCGACCGGCCTGACCCCACGGGTGAACGTGGCATGCGTATCGCCAACGCGCTGCTTGACCGCCATGCCCCACAGGATGCCCAGCAGGTACTGGCAACGGAAGAACGTCTGACCCAGCCGCCCCAGCCATCCCAGCTCCTTGCCTATGCGGGTGTGTACCTGCGGCTGCATTCCGCTGTTGATGCAACGCGATGCCTCAATGCCTTTGATGCGATGGCCCGGGCCCGGCCCACCGACATCACGGCGGACCAGCAGGAGATACGCAACCAGATCGCCATTGGCCTTGCCATCATGACGGCGGACGGGTTCAACCGTTATGGCCAGACGGCGCGGGCGTACCAGGTACTGGCGCCGGTGCTGCAGGCACATCCGGATTCCGCCGAGGCGCATCTGGCCATGGGGCGCGTCTACCAGACCCGCAACATGGCCCGTCGCGCACTGGAAGAGGACCAGATCGCCCTGCGCCTGAAACCGCACAACATATACGCCCTTGCCGCCGCCGCGCGTGACGCGGGGGGACTGCACCAGATGGCAGAGGCAAAAGACTATTCCACCCGGCTGGCACATGAAGACCCCGATGGCCCGATGAGCTGGGAAGTCCGTTCCGATATCGAACGGATAGAGGGCAACACACGCGCGCAGCTGGTGGATGTGGAGCATGCGCGCCACGCGCAGTGCACGCTTGATGGTGAAGGGACATGCGACGGGCAGCATGAAAGCTTCCTACCGGACTATCGCTGGCCTGAGATCGACAGCAACTACATCAACCTGCATGGCGCGACCCTGCCTGCAACCTATCACTACATTCCCGAAGATGACGGGCCGGAGGCAATGGACCGCCAGATCGTCTATCTGCGGGATTCCGTATCGCCCCAGATCGATGCCAATTCCTACGTGCGCAGCCGCACGGGCACCGCGGGGCTGGGGCAGCTGACGGAATTCGCCGTGCCGATTACGGGCACGCTACCGTTTGAATCCTGGGAGCACAGGCTGTCCTTCTCGATCGTGCCCACGCTCCTGTTCACCGGCAATCCGCTTGCCAATCCCTATTCGGCGCATGAATTCGGTACCTATGCCATCAATGGGGCGCTGCCCGGCTCATCCCACCATTATTACACGCAGGGCGTGGGGCTGAGCCTGAATTACGTCAATCACTGGTTCTCGGCGGATGTGGGGTCGTCGCCACTGGGCTTTCCCATTACCAATGTGGTGGGCGGGGTTGAATTCGCGCCACGCCTGACCCGCAACCTCGGCCTGCGCATAAGTGGTGGCCGCCGCATGGTGACGGATAGCGAACTGTCCTATGCCGGGATGCGCGATCCGGGCACCGGCAGGCTATGGGGCGGTGTGACACGCATGTTCGGCCATGGCGCGCTTGAATGGTCGGAGCCGACATGGAACCTGTACGCGGGCGGTGGTTTTGCCTATCTGGGTGGCACCCATGTCGTTGACAATACCGAAGTGGAGGCCGGCGCGGGTGGCAGTGCCACGGTATGGCAGTCGCATGACAGGCAGTGGCTGCGGGTCGGGCTTGACCTGATGTATTTCGGCTACAAGCGCGATACCTATTCCTTTACATGGGGGCAGGGGGGATACTTCTCGCCGCAGCAGTATTACGGCGCCATGATACCGGTCGAATGGTCGGGACATGACCGGCGGTGGACATGGTTCCTGCGTGGTGAAGCGGGTTTCCAGCACTATCACAGCAATGGCGCGCCTTATTACCCGACGGATTCCGCCCTGCAGGCGCTTTCTGTGGCGCACCAGCCCGATTATTATGGTGATGAGGGGGAAAGCGGCCTTGCGGGGAACATACGTGGCCGTGTTGTCTATCAGTTCACCCACCGCCTGCGTCTGGGCATGGAAGGTGGTTACAGCCGGGCAGGAAACTGGTCGGAAACCAGCGGCATGTGGATGGCACACTATACTTTTGATGGCCAGTAATGCCGTAGCCATGCGCCGGGCCGCGCCCTGTCCATGACAATGACAGCGCGGCGCGGCATGGGCGGTCATGGATTGTCGGCAGGCTGAAAAAAGGCGGCCTGCCGCGTCGCCCATTCATGACGGTCCATGCAGGCCATGGATATTCAGTAAATGAAATGGTCCGGGTAATGATTTTTTTTAAATACGGCGTTTTGGGGAGTTTCCTGGCAGGACCTTCTTTCAGGATGCCGCCCGTTGCATGGGCAGGATTTTAAAACAGTCGATAGGGGAGAGAGGATGGCGTATGCTGCCCGCATGGCGGGGACAGGCCGGGCGTATGGCATCAGGGTCGAACCCCCGTAACCCGGGCAGGAGGCGCATCATGGCAGACCGGTCCTATCCCCGGCCTTCATCTGGCGAGATCACGCCACGTTCGGCATGGCTGTCGCGGCGCGCGCTGCTGGCCGGTGCGGCGGCGGGGGCGGCCACGCATCTTGTCTCGCGCGCGGGGGCACAGACATTGTCCGTACGGCCCGGCCCCTTTCAGGCCGCGGAACGGCCGACCCCGCTTCAGGATGTGACACATTATAATAATTTCTATGAATTTGGCCTCGACAAGGGAGATCCCGCCGCCCTTTCCGCCCGTTTTGCCGCGCGGCCATGGACGCTCTCGGTCGAGGGGCTGGTCGCCCGTCCGCGCGTATGGGATATCGACCAGCTGATTGCCGCGATGCCACTGGAAGAACGCCTGTACCGCATGCGCTGTGTCGAGGCATGGTCCATGGTCATTCCATGGGATGGTTTTCCGCTTGCCAGCCTGCTTGCACAGGCGGAACCGCTGGGCAGCGCGCGTTATGTCGCCTTTGAATCCGTCGTGCGGCCCGCGCAGATGCCCGGCCAGCGCAACGGGCTTGATTCACTGGCATGGCCCTATGTGGAGGGTCTGCGGCTGGATGAGGCCATGCATCCGCTGACCCTGCTGGCGGTGGGACTGTATGGGGAGATCCTGCCCAACCAGAATGGCGCGCCCGTCCGGCTGGTGGTGCCATGGAAATACGGGTTCAAGGGCATCAAGTCGATCACCCGTATCCGGCTGGTGGAAAGCCGGCCCCCTACAACGTGGAACCAGATGAACGCGCAGGAATACGGTTTCTTCGCCAACGTCAATCCCGAAGTCGATCATCCACGCTGGAGCCAGGCGTCGGAACGGATTATCGGCGCGGGCGGCTTCTTTGGTGGCGGGCGGAAGAAAACCCTCATGTTCAATGGTTATGGCGAACAGGTGGCCGGGCTGTATGGCGGCATGGACCTGCGGCGGAATTACTGAACGTGCCGTATCTGTCCGGTACGCCCCGCAACCGCCTGCTCGTACCGTGGTGGGGTGAGCGGGCGGCCCTGGCCCTGCTGGGCCTGCTGCCTGCCATCCTCTATTTCTGGTACGGCGCGCATGATGCGCTGGGGCCGGACCCGGTCAATGTGTTCGAACGCTGGCTGGGGCTGTGGGCGGTGCGCTTTCTGCTGGCGGGGCTGCTGGTTACGCCGCTGCGCGCGCTGACCGGCCTGAACCTGATACGCTACCGCCGCATGCTGGGGTTGCTGGCCTTCTGTTACGTGTGCCTGCATGTGGGCGTGTATGTGGGGCTGGACCAGCAGGGCAATATTGGCGTGCTGGTGCAGGATCTGACCCGGCGCCCGTTCCTCATGATCGGGTTTGCGGCCTTCATGCTGATGGTGCCGCTGGCGATCACGTCCACTGACGGGGCCATGCGCAGGCTGGGCAGGCGGTGGGGCAGGCTGCACCGGCTGGTCTATGGGGTGGCCCTGCTGGTGGCCGTGCATTTCCTTATGGCATTCAAGACCTATAACGTCACCAGCGTGACCTATGCCGGCCTGCTCATGGCCATGGTCGTGTGGCGGTGCCAGGCTGCGTGGCGCAGGTGGCGACGACGGGCGGCATAATGCGGTCGCGTGCGCCAGATCATCCGTTATGCCCGGTGGCTGGCCGGAAAGCCTGCCGTTAAAAACCAACACAGTTTTTTTTGGGGAAGCATTTTTCAGAAGCTTCGAAGAACGCTGCCTTATTGAACAGGGGCAGTATCCGGAAACTGTTATTTAAAACAATCTCCAGACCATACCACCGGCAGGGAGCCGTATTGCCGTCTCAGGCGGGAGGGCTTTCCAGATTACGCAACCTGCGGTGCAGGGTCGAGCGGCTGACGCCCAGCATGCGGGCCGCCACCGCCACCTTGCCGCGCGCACTGGCCAGCGCGGTCTGGATGGCCACTGTCTGGGCTTCACGCAGGGGGGCGCCGGGGCGCGGTGCCGTCGTGTCATCCAGCAGGCACAGATTGACATCCTGTGCCGGGGCAATGCCCATCTGCATGCGCGCGGCAAAGGTGGCGCCTACCACATGCCGCTCCCGGTCCAGGGCCACCATGGGCACGGACGACCCCATCGCCGCCCCCAGCAGCATGATGGCGTGGCCACGGTAGCGATCCATGAAGCAGGTCCGCTCGATCTGGCGCGCTGCCTGCAGCAGGGCCGATGCCAGCAGCGCGCCCATCGTACCCTCTGGCGTGGGACGGAACGAACTGGCGTTTAGGCAGGCCGCCATGCGGCCCGTCGCGTCATAGACCGGGGTGGCCACCCCCGCCAGCCCATGCAGCCCGCTGCGCCAGTGCTGGTTGCGGTGCACGCTTACGCTGCGCTGTTCAGCCAGGCAGGTGCCTATGCCGTTGGTGCCCGCATCGCGTTCGTGCCATACGGCGCCGGGCCAGAAATGCCACCGTCGGCAGCCGCGCCGGATGGGGGGGGCTGTGCGGTGGTCCAGTACCACGCCCCCGATATCGGCCAGCATGACCGTATAGCCCACCGGTTCCAGTGCCGCGTGCAGCAGATCCAGTTCCGGCGCCGCGAAATGCATGACACGCCCGGCGCGCTGGCAGGACTGGCGCAGTTCGGCGCCCGACAGCACGCAGGGCAGCGCCGGGGTGGCGGGGTCCAGCCCGTATTCATGCTGGCAGCGCCGCCATGAACCTTCCAGCCCGGTCCCGGCCGAGGGGATGGCGGCAATGGGTGGTGCGGAAAACAGGAAACGGGCGCCATGCAGCATGCTGTTCCTACAGGTTTTGAAAAAGAGGGGACGATAGCAGCTAAAGGACCTGCCCCGTGTCGCGGTTTCGCGACACTTCGTACCGTCCCTGTCACATGGCCGTGAAACCTGTCCACCGCGTTGTTGCCGGCAGGCAGGCAAAGCGTGTGTGCTGCCCCCAGCCCGCCGCATGCCCATGCGCATGAGGGGCGGAGGCAGTAAAGAACAGGGGAAACACCCATGCAAATAGCGCGTGAAACGCTGCTGCGCTCGTATCGGGCCATGCGTACCATCCGCATGTTTGAAGAGCGCCTGCATGTCGAATTCGCAACCGGCGAGATACCGGGCTTCGTGCATCTGTACTGCGGCGAGGAAGCCTCGGCCGTGGGCGTATGCGCCAACCTGACGGATAACGACACCATCGCCAGCACCCATCGTGGCCACGGCCACTGCATTGCCAAGGGCGTGGGCGTTGCCGGCATGATGGCCGAAATCTATGGCCGCAGCACCGGCGTGTGCCGTGGCAAGGGCGGGTCGATGCATATTGCCGACCTGAGCTGCGGCATGCTGGGGGCCAACGGCATTGTGGGCGGCGGCCCGCCGCTGATCTGTGGGGCGGCCCTGTCGCACAAGACGCTGGGCGATGGCGCGGTGGCGGTTGCCTTCTATGGCGATGGCGCGTCCAACGAAGGCACCACGCTGGAAAGCCTGAACCTTGCCAGCGTGTGGCAACTGCCTGCCGTGTTCGTGGTGGAGGATAATGGCTATGGCGAGGCCACGGCCGCATCCTATGCCTGTGCGGGCACCCAGCGCGCGCGGGCGGCGGCCTTTGGCATGCCGTATATCGAATGTGACGGCTCGGACTACTTTGCCGTGCACCAGGCGGCGGGGGAGGCGATAGCCCATGCGCGCGGCGGCAACGGCCCGGCCATGCTGCATGTGCACCTGACGCGCTGGTACGGCCATTTTGAAGGCGATGCCATGACATACCGTGCCCCCAACGAGGTGGCCGAGGCCCGGCGTGACCATGACTGCCTCAGGCTTTTCCGTGAGCGGGTAACCCAGGCGGGCCTGTTTGAAGGCAGCGCGCTGGATGAAGTGGACGCCGCCGTGGCGGATGAAATCGAGTCCGCCGTGCTGCGCGCCAAGGACGACCCGCTGCCCCAGGCGCCCGATCTCATGGCCGACGTCTACGTCCGTTACTGAGCCGGTCCCCTACAGCAGGAAGGAAATGTACAATGAGCAAGAAAAGCTTTCGGCAGGCGATCAATGAAGCCCTGCGGCAGGAAATGCGGCGTGACCCGACCGTCATCCTGATGGGGGAGGACGTGGCCGGGGGCCGTGGCGGCTCCGCTGGTGTTACGGATGCATGGGGCGGTGTGCTGGGTGTGACCAAGGGACTGTATGAAGAGTTTGGTGCCACCCGCGTGCTGGATACCCCGATTACCGAAGCCTCCTATATCGGGGCTGCCGCCGGTGCGGCCGTTACCGGCCTGCGCCCGGTGGCGGAACTGATGTTCGTGGATTTTGTCGGCTGCTGCCTTGACCAGATCATGAATCAGGCAGCCAAGTTCCGCTACATGTTTGGCGGCAAGGCACGCACGCCGCTGGTCATCCGCGCCATGTATGGCGCGGGCTTCAACGCCGCCGCCCAGCACAGCCAGGCGCTGTACCCGCTGTTTACCCACATACCGGGGCTGAAGGTCGTCATCCCGTCTTCCCCCTATGAGGCGAAGGGCCTGTTGATCTCGGCCATACGGGATGACGATCCGGTCATCTTCCTCGAAAACAAGGTGATGTATGACGAGGAAGAGGAGGTGCCCGACGAGGCCTATACCATTCCCTTCGGTGAAGCCAACCTGACACGCGAAGGCGATGACGTGACCATCGTGGCGTTCGGCCGCATGGTGGGATTTGCCAACCAGGCCGCTGACCGGCTGGAAAAGAAGGGAATCAGCTGCACGGTCATCGACCCGCGGACCACATCCCCCCTTGACCGCGACACTATTCTGGAATGCGTGGCCGATACCGGGCGGCTGGTCATTGTGGATGAGTCCAGCCCGCGCTGCAACATGGCGACCGACATCGCGGCCCTGGTGGCGGAGGAAGCGTTCGACACCCTGCGCGCGCCCATCCGCCGCGTGGTGCCGCCGCACACGCCGGTCCCCTTCGCCACGGTGCTCGAGAGCCTGTACATGCCCAGTGTGGAGAAGATCGAGGCAGCCGTAACCGCCACCATGAACCATCGTGTAGTGGAGAAAGTCTGACATGGCACAGGACATCACCCCCATCACCATGCCCAAATTCGGCCTTGCCATGACGGAGGGCAAGATTGCCGGCTGGCTGGTCGAACCCGGTGCCAGCATTACGGCGGGCGAGGAACTGGTCGATATCGAGACCAGCAAGATCACCAACACGTTCGAAAGTCCGCTTGCGGGCACATTCCGCCGGCAGGTCGCGGCCAATGGCGAGATGCTGCCCGTGGGCGCGCTGATTGGCGTCGTGGCCGATGCGGCGGTGCCGGATGCGGACATTGATGCGTTCATTACCCGTTTCCAGGCCGAATTTGCCGAGAGTGCCGGTGATGGGGAAGGTGACGCGGCCGTTGATGAGCCGGTTACGGTTACGGTGGGGGAATACACCCTGCGCCTGCATGAACGGGGCGAGGGGGATGAGATACCGCTCGTGCTCATCCACGGTTTTGGCGGTGACCTGAAGAACTGGATGTTCAATCACGCAGCCCTTGCCCAGGGGCGGCGCGTCATTGCCTTTGACCTGCCGGGGCATGGTGGTTCCTCGAAGGATGTGGGGCCGGGCACGCTGGAATTCTTTGCTGGTGTAACCATACGGTTACTTGATCACCTTGACCTGCCGCGCGTGCATGTCATGGGGCATTCGCTGGGTGGCGGCATTGCGCTGACACTTGCGCGCATGGCCCCGCAGCGGGTGGCATCCCTTGTGCTGGTTGCCCCGGCCGGGCTGGGCCGCCAGATCAACATGGACTTCATCAACGGCTTTATCGCGGCCGACCGGGTCCGTGCCCTGCAGGATGTGCTGAAATACCTGGTGCATGACAAATCGCTGATCGGGCGGCGCATGGCCGATGACGTGCTGCGCTACAAACGGCTGGACGGGGCGGAGGCGGCATTGCGCACGATCGCGGCCGCCTGCTTCCCCGCGGGCCAGCAGGGTGATGACCTGCGCCCCGACATCCAGGCGGCCGACATGCCGGTCACCCTGATCTGGGGGCAGGCGGATGAAGTGCTGCCCGCAACACAGGCCGAGGGCCTGCCCGCCGCCATTACCCGCCATATGCTGGCGGACATAGGGCACATGCCCCAGCTTGAAAGTGCCACGGCCGTCAATACGATTGTTGAGGAGTTCATAAAAACGAAGGTCGCCACGTCCTGAAAACCGCTCAAAATAATCCTTGATAAACATAAAAGCTTCTGGGCGCCGTCTTTTCAGGAAGGTGGCGTTCTTCGAGGCTTTAAAAACAAGCCTTGTCAGAAGCTTCTTTAAGATTTGTGGCATGTCGTCAATGCAGGCGTCAAAGGCGCATGGAGGGGAAAGGCCGGTCAGGCTTTTCCCTTTTTTCATTTAAAGGGAAACCGTTTTCAGTAAGTAATATTTCAACTGTTCCCGACCTTACTGTCCCGTGCCCGGGCATCATGCCTGCCGGGGGGTGGTCACCAGAAGGTGTGCAGCCCGTACTTGCGCTGTTGCGGGCAGTATGCATTCACTTGCAGCACACGAACGCGGCAAAGCAAGAAGGCCGGACCGGTACGCCGGTCCCGGCACGGGAATAATAATAATGTTTGTCGGGATTGATCTGGGCACTTCGGGCCTGAAGGCCGTTCTGGTTGATGGGGCGCAGCGCGTCCTTGCCAGTCACACGCATCCCCTGCATGTCACATCCCCCCATGCGGGATGGAACGAGCAGGCACCGGGGGACTGGTGGGTCGCCCTTCTGGCCGCCATGGACGTGCTGGCCGCCCGCCATCCGCGTGAAATGGCGGTGGTCAGGGGCATTGGCCTGTCGGGCCAGCAGCATGGTGCCGTGCTGCTGGGGGAAGACGGGGGCGTGCTGCGTCCATGCATCTTGTGGAACGATACCCGCGCCACAGCGCAATGTGGGGAATTCGAGCGTCGCTTCCCCGAATTCCGGCAGGTATGCGGCAACATGGCCATGCCAGGCTTTACCGCGCCCAAGCTGATATGGGTGGCGGAACATGAGCCGGATGTATTTCGTGCCACCCGTCATGTCCTGCTGCCCAAGGCATGGCTGCGTTATCGCATGACTGGCGAGATGATCGAGGACATGTCCGACGCATCGGGTTCCCTGTGGCTGGATGTGGGCAGGCGCTGCTGGTCCGATGGCGCGCTGGCCGCCTGCGGGCTGGAGACGCGCGCCATGCCCGCTCTGGTGGAAGGCACGGCGCGGGCAGGTGCGCTGGATGCCGGTCTGGCGCGTCGGTGGGGGATGAAGGTACGCCCGGTACTGGCGGGGGGCGCGGGCGATAATGCGGCGGGCGCGGTGGGGCTGGGGGCGGTGACGCCGGGTTCATCCTTTCTCTCGCTGGGTACGTCCGGCGTGCTGTGGCTTACGACAGAGCGCTTCAGGCCCCACCCGCAGGGTGGCATCCATGCCTTCTGCCATGCGGTGCCCGACAGGTGGCACCAGATGGGGGTCACGCTGTCGGCGGCGGCATCGCTGGCATGGTGGGCGCGCACGACCGGCATGACGGAGGCGGCCCTGCTGGCGGAACTGCCCGATCCTGTCACGCAACCTTCCCCTGTCATTTTCCTGCCGTACCTGTCGGGTGAACGCACGCCGCATAACGACGGGCGCATCCGGGGTGTCTTTGCCGGCCTGTCGCAGGGCACGACGCGGGCACAGATGACGCAGGCGGTGCTGGAAGGGGTGGCGTTCTCCTTTCGTGACGTGGTGGACGTGCTGGCGGCGGCGGGGTCCGTGGTGCGGGAAGCGGATGTGATCGGGGGCGGTTCGAACAGCCGTGTCTGGGTGTCCATCCTGGCCAACGTGACCGGGCTGTCGCTGCACCGCCTGGCGCATGGGGCGCAGGGCGGTGCCTTTGGCGCGGCCCGCCTGGCCCGCCTTGCCGTAACGGGGGAGGAGGTAGAGAGCGTATGCCTGCCGCTAAAGCGCGAGGAGACGCTGGTGCCCGACCCGCAGGTCAGCCCGGCCTATGCCGCCCCGCTGGCCCGTTATCGTGCGCTCTATCCGGCCGTGCGCAGCGCCATGGACACGCTACCTGCCTGACAATGGCCACCCTGCCACGCGCCCGCATTCCTGACCGGGACAAAAGACTGGTATAGCCAGAGGGTCGTTCATCCCGCCCGGCTGGGCAAGAATACGGAAATGGATCAACCAGTATGAAAACAGGCCTGCTTTCCACGATTTTGCACCGCCGCGCGGGCGCGGCCCTGCTTCTGTCGCTTCTGGCGCCGGTTGCGGCCCGTGCGGCAGACAGCGTTGACCACGGGGCGGCCGCCACCGGAAATGTCAGCGTTGTCGCGCGCTTTGCCGACATGCAGCCCTCCGGCATCGCGGCCCTGCCCGATGGGCGGGTGGTGCTGGCCTTTCCGCGCAGTGCGGCCGACCACAAGGGGCCTCGCCTTGGCCTGCTGCGTGACGGCAGGGTTACCCCTTTTCCCGACGCGGCGACACAGGCCCGCCTGATCTCCCCCCTTGGCATGACGGTGGATGCATCGGGGCGGCTGTGGATTGTCGATGAAGGCACGGTTGCGGGCCAGAAAACCCCGCCTACCCCGGCCCTGATCGGCATGGATGGGCATACGGGCCAGATCATTGCGGATATCCCGCTGGACAAGGGTGCCACACTGCCTGACAGCCACGTCAATGACGTGCGCGTGGACATGACGCATGGGGCGCAGGGCACGGCCTATGTCAGCGATACCTCGCTTATGGACCATCCCGCGATCATCGTGGTGGATATTGCCACCGGGCAGGCGCGCCGTGTGCTGGAAAACGCCCCTTCCACCCGTGCCGAGCCGGGTTTCGCCATGGAACTGGATGGACGGATGCTGCGCTATGACATGGCGCATCCGGCCATGGGACAGGGGGGAATCGATGGCCTGACACTCAGCACGGATTCCAGCAGGCTTTACTGGCAGCCCCTGTCCAGCCGCAGGTTGTACAGTGCCCCCACCGCGCTGCTGGCCAATCCCGCCACCAAGCCTGCCCAACTGGAGCAGTCGGTGCGTGATGAAGGCGAGGACGCCGTGGTGGACGGCATGGCCACCGGGCCGGACAACACGCTGTACCTGACCGATATCGAGCGCCATGCCGTGCTGCGCCGCACGGCGGACGGACATCTGGATGTGCTGGCCCATGACCCGCGCCTGATCGCGCCCGACGGGCTGGCGCTGAAGGACGGCGCGTTATGGCTGACCGTGGGCCAGTGGGGGCGACTGCCCGTTTTCCACGACGGGAAGGACATGGAGGAGCGCCCGTGGCTCGTGGTGCGCATTCCCCTTAAATAAACCCGGCCGGCACCCGTCCGGACCGGCAAGCTGAAAGAACGCATGATAATGGCGCATGACAGGCAGATGGCTTCCCCCGGTTCCGGTATTGTCAACCTGATTGCCGGGGTGGCGGCAACGGGCGGGCTGCTGTTCGGGTACGATACCGGCATCATATCCGCGGCCCTGCTGCAGATAACACCCGACTTCGCACTGGATACGCTGGGCCAGCAGGTCGTGACATCGGCCATTGTGGCGGGTGCGCTGGGGGGCTGCCTTATGGCGGCGCCGCTGTCGGACCGGCTGGGACGGCGCTACATGATTATGTTCGCGGCCCTGGTCTTTATTGTCGGCACGCTGGTGGCATCCCTGGCGCCGGGGGTGGTGCTGCTGGTCTGCGCGCGGTTCATACTGGGGCTTGCGGTTGGCATGTGCTCGCAGATCGTGCCGGTCTATATTGCCGAGATCGCCCCGCGGGAAAAACGCGGGCAGATGGTCGTGCTGTTCCAGCTTGCGGTCGTGTCCGGCATCCTGGTGTCCTTCATTGCGGGGTATCTGTGCCGCAACCAGTCATGGCGGCTCATGTTCGGGCTGGGGATCATACCGGCGGTCATTCTGTTCGGTGGCATGTCGGTGCTGCCGCGCAGCCCGCGCTGGCTGGCCATGAAGGGCAATCTTGAAGGCGCGTTCGAAGTCCTGCAGCGCCTGCGGCGTGACCCGCAGGCCGCGCGCACGGAACTGGACGCCATCGTCGCCATGCATGATGAGCAGGCGCCATGGTCGGCCCTGCTGCAGCCCTGGGTGCGGCCCGCGGTCGTGGCTTCGGTGGGGGTGGCGCTGTTCTGCCAGATCACGGGCATCAATGCGGTGCTGTATTATGCCCCCACCATTTTCGCGGGTGTGGGATTTGGACAGAGTTCCGCCCTGCTCACCTCCATCGCCATTGGGGTGGCCATGGTCCTGTCTACCGCATTTGGCAGCTGGGCGGTGGATGCGTGGGGGCGGCGGCGGCTGCTGTTGCGGCTCATACCCGGTGCGGTCGTATCGCTTATGGTGCTGGCCACGATGTTTGGCATCGGCTCGACACAGGGTATCAACACCTGGATCACGGCGGCAGCCGTGGTGTGTTACGCCATATTCAACGTGGGCAGCCTGTCTGTGGCCATATGGCTTGTGGGGGCGGAGGTCTATCCCCTGTCATGCCGCAGCAAGGGCATGAGTCTGGTAGCCGCCACGCACTGGGTGGCCGATTTGCTGATTTCGCTGACCACCCTGTCCCTGGTACAGGCGCTGGGGGCGGCGGGTACGTTCTGGATGTATGCGGGGATCAACCTGCTGGCGTTCGTGTTTGTCTGGCGTTGTGTGCCTGAAACGCGTGGACGCTCGCTGGAGGATATCGAGACGGCGCTGAAAGATGGCACCTTCAACCAGTTGACCTGAGTGCACGGCATTATTTCGGGACAGGAAACAATAAAGCTTTTTAAGCGCTGCCTGTTTTTCAGATAGGCAGCGTTCTTCTACAAGACTGTCTGATCAGTCAGCTCATGATAGCGCTTTGGGATTGAAGAAAGTTTTTGGTGAAGCTTTTTGCAAAAGCTTCGACAGAACGCCGCCTTTTAAAAAAGGCGACACCTAAAGACTTCTATATGATTGATGGATTTTTCCATAAGCAGGCCGCCCTGCGGGTGGCAGGGCGGCCTGTGGGCAGGAGGAAACGTACCAGCCGGGATCAGTGATGGATACTGTGATGCGCGTCGATTACGGAAGCATGGGCCATTGGGATACGGGGCAGGGGGGCTTCTTCAGGCAGTAGCTGGTACAGGATTTTCTCGCCAATGGCATTCTGCCACAACCACAGGCTGTTGACCTGTCCGTTAAAGCTGCTTTCCCCACCCATGGTGGCGGACGCGCTGTAGCCCGAAGCCAGCCCCAGGCCGAACAGCCCCGGAATTTCGTGGCCGGACCCATCCATTATGCCGCAGTCCGGTCCGGTCAGGCTGCCATCGGGATGGTCCGTGGCCAGCGCCATGGGATGGTTGTCACGGTCCATGATGGCCACGCGCCGGGGGCGGTAGCCAAGACAGGCGACAAGGGCATCCGCACTGTCCAGCGTGGCCTGCACCGCGCTGTCATTATGTCCTGTCATCTGCATCGTGTGCAGCCGGGGTTCGGGGGCGGCGTTGGCAATGCCCATCAGCTGCATGGCCAGATTGCGCGAATCATAGCGCAGCCCCCCGAAGCGGTACACAAAATGGCTGATCGGACAGATATCGGCCGCGCCGAAATCGGTATAGCCATCGGCAAGGGCCTCTTCTGCCGTCCGGTAGAACAGTTTCAGGCGGGACCTGTGCAGCAGCGTCAGGTTGCCCGGCACGATCCGGTTCCCCATATCCCGCAGGATGACCCGGGCAACGGACAGCGCGCTGCTGGCACCGCCGATTATGGCGATCTTCGGCTTTTCGCTTCCGGCCACCAGCGTGCGCAGCCGGCTGATGCCATCAGGGGCAAGCAGGTCATCGGACTGCATGAGCCTGCCGCTGTAACGCGGCAGCAGCGCGGCCCCTCCCACCTGTTCATCATGCAGGCGGCATTCGGGCTGTATGGCACCCAGTGCCAGAACAACCTTTGCCGCCCTGACATGCTGTGCCCGGGCCCCATCGGCCGAGACAAGATGGGCGGCCCATTCCCCCCTGTCGTCCTGACGCAGGCTTGCCAGCCGCCAGCCTGTCAGAAGCCGGGAGGCCGGATGGTTCCGGATCAGTCCGGTCAGGACATGCCCCACCAGATCCAGATAATCCGCCACCACCCGCAGGGGCAGGGTGTCCTTGCCATGGGCCTGGATCATCTCCACCAGCGGGTGGGTGCGCAGTCGGGCCAGTTCGGGTACCGGATTGTCGGTCAGGGCATCGACAAAGGTTTCCGCCGCGCTGTCGGAATTGATGACATAGCGCCCCAGCATGCCGGAACCAATGGTGTGGCCCTGTTCAACCAGGGTAATGCCTTCATCCAGCAGGCGGGACAGTTCGCCCATGCGGGAGGCTGCAAGCAGCAGGGCAATCCCCGCCGGACCACCACCGGCGATCAGGACGGGTGTCAGGGGATAGGATGGCATGGCGTATATATCCGTTTTCCGCAGGGTTGGGGGAGCGGGGGGCTTCTACATATCGTAGGCGGCGCAGGCATCCAGGAATTCCCGGCATACGTACTGCACCATCTCCGGTGTCATTTCATGCCACAGGGGGAGTGACACGATGGAAGCGGACAGGGCGCGTGTCGCGCCCAGATCGCCTGCCTGGCTGTGGATGGAGAAATAGCTCTGCTCGTGCAGGTGGGGGGAGAAGTAGGTGGATGTCCCGATCCGCCTGTTTTTCATGCGTTCAAGTATGGCGCCGCGATGGGGAACAAGATGGGCGGGCAGGCGTACGGGCAGGAACTGGTAGGATGTACGCGTACCGCGCTGGTGCTGGAATTCAAGGCCGTGCAGCAGTTCATAGTAAAGCTGCTCTATCTGTACTTTCTTTCTGATCACGCCATCCAGATGGTCCAGTCCCGACAGCGCAAGCAGGGCCCCGATTTCCGGCAGTTTGGAATTGAGTCCCGGCATGGTGGCGTGGCGGATCTGCCCGAAACCGAAATTACCCATCGCGCGCAGGGCTTCGATCATGTCGGGGTTGTTCGCGTATATGAAGCCGCCTTCGCCAATGCCCATTGTTTTTGTTGCATGCAGGGAACAGACAATGGCGTGTGGGGACCCGCTTCCAAACCCCCGGCCCTGCGCGTCATGCGCGCCAAGGGAGGCCGCTGCATCAATGACGACAGGCACCCCCGTCGTCTTTTCCAGTTCCGTGTAATGCGCGATATCGATGGCATTGCCAAATGTCGCGTAAGGAAAGACGGCAGCCACCTGCCCATCATATTTGCGTAGCAGGTCATCTTCCGACTGGTGTGATGCCATCCAGTCCAGTGGATCAATATCACAGAACAGTGGTGTAAAACCGGCCCATAATACGGCATGGGCAGCCGCGGCAAAAGTAAAGGATGGCATGATGACGTAACGTGCCCGGGCCGGATCAGTATGCCGGGTGGCATATTTCAGCGCCATCATAAGGCCGATCGTGGCATTGCATACCGTGACACACCGGCCCACCCCGCCAAACATCTGTTCAACCAGACGTGTTTCGAACTTCTGGTTGATCGGGCCGTAATTGGTGTAGATGCCGGATGCTTCCATTGCGATGATGCCATCGGACAACTGGCTTATCTTCGGAATATTGGAACGAATGAACGATATTTCCGGATACGACATTTCTGTCATCTTTATATTCCGCTTCCTGAAATCCGATGGCCACATCTGTCCGCAGGTGCAGAAAAACCGCGTGTCCGTGCAGCCAATACTAAACTCGAACGGTCAGTACAAGTTCACCGGAAATATAAATATATTATTTACCACACGTTTATGTGACATGTGTAACATGGAGAAGTATACAATTTTTGAAAAAACACCGTTAAATTCATGCATGATTGAAAATTATAAAATCGGCATGTCTATAGGACATATTCATGTTGAAGAAAGTGTAAAATATTCATCTTCTCCTTTACATATGAATCGACCCGATCCTGTGGAGTGCCGGACGTGATCACAGCCAGAAAATGCGCGGTTGTGCTGAAGACATATGCATGGGACAGTTTTGTCCACCGACAGCTCAGGCGGTTGCAGTCCACCTTCCCCGATACGGATATTTTTGTATCCGTTGACGAAACGAACGGATTTGTCGGTACCGTTGCGCATGACCGCGTACTGCGTACCTGTAATGCGGACATGGTGGCCATGGGATTTGCCAACCGTTTTGAAAAGGGCAGCCTGATCTGGTGGAATGCCGATTATACCCATTACCAGGTACATGACCGCATTCCGGATTATGATTATTACCTGTTTGTGGAATATGATGCCTGTATTACGGGTGATGGCCAATGCCTGCTGGCGGCCATGATGGCCGATGGCGCCGATTTTGTGGCCCATCCCATTTCATCAGGGCCACGATGGTACTGGGCGCGCTTTCATGCCGGGGTCTATCCCGCCGGGCGGTTGCGTGCATCCCTTAACTGTATTTCGTTTTTTTCAGCCCGGGCGCTGTCCCATCTGGCGGGCAGGCGGCTTGCCATGTCGGCAGATAATGGCGCAGGGATCGCATTCTGGCCGCTGGGGGAAGCCTTTGTGGCATCGGAGGTGGCCGCGGCGGGCCTGAGCTTCGTGCCGCTGGCGCGTTATGGCGATGTTACGCGCTATAACTGGTTCCCGCCCGTGCTGGAAACGGATCTGGTCGCCCCGCCAGTCGGGCCTGCCTTCATTCATCCGGTACTGGATCGTAAACGTTATATTGCCAGCCTGCTGCGGCATACCCATTTTGTCCGGCATTATTTCATGCCGCGTAGCGCATTGCGTCGGGAACTTGCGCGTTTCTCCGGTGAGGTCTCGCGCAGTCAACTGTACCGCGCCGCAGCCCGCCGTGCCGGGGAGCGCCTGCGACTGGCGTGGGGTGGTGTATGAGTGTTCATGTGGAACCCATCGGTAACGGATGGGCAGGATGCTCCGGGTGTCGCCTTTTCCAAAAAAAGGCGACGGTCCCTGAAGCGGCCTGAAAGCAGCCCCACCAACACTTGCCTGATGGCTGGCGCAGGGGAGGGATTCAGGGCTGCTGGCGTGCCATCAGTTCCCCCACAACCCGTTCCACTTCCGGCCGCCAGGGGCCGGGCGCGCAGTCAAAGACCTGTTTCAGCCGCGTGCAGTCAAGCCGCGCATCATGCGGGCGGTGGGCGGGGGTGGGCCAGTCCGCCGTGGTAATGGGTTCAATCACGGACTCAGGATTGCCGTGCCGTGCCGCCGCCTTTATTGCGGCACAGGCCAGTTCGTACCAACTGGCGCTGCCCTCGCCCGCCGCATGGTAAATGCCGGCGTATTCCGGCCGCCATCCCGTATCGCGGATGCGGGCAATGATGTGCATGATCACATCCGCCAGCGCGTCCGCACTGGTCGGGTTGCCGATCTGGTCACCGACCACGCGCAGTTCGGGGCGCCTGGCTGCGGCCTCGATCATGGTGCGTACGAAGTTGCGGTTATAGGGGGAATAGACCCATGCCGTGCGCAGGATGATACTGTCGGGGCATGCTGCCAGTACCGCCTGCTCGCCAGCCGCCTTCGTGCTGCCATAGACCGAGCGCGGGTCCACCGGGTCGGACTCCACATAGGGGCTGCCCTTGTCACCGCTGAATACGTAATCCGTCGAGATATGGATGAACCGGCTTCCCATCTCCCGACATCGTGCCGCCATGCGGGCGGGACCCGTGTGGTTGGCGCGGTCGGCCTCCTCCATATGGGATTCCGCCGCGTCCACTGCCGTCCAGGCTGCGGCATTGACCACAATCGCGGGCCGGTGTGCCCGCAGCACGGTATCGATCGTATCGGGGCGGTCAAAGTCAAGATCCGGGCGGCCCACCCGTATTACATCCGCATGCGCGGCCAGCGCGCAGGCAAGCTGGCCACTGCCGCCGGTTACCAGAATGGATGACTGCATCTCGATATGTTTTCTTCTTCAATGACAGGAAAAGGGAACCTGCACGCTCATGCGTCGGCTGTGTGGGTAAACCAGTCATCCACGCTGGAAAAAGCCAGTGCCTGGGCATCCTTGGCGGATACGATCGCCTCCCCTGCGGCGACCGGCCAGTCGATTGCAAGCAGCGGGTCGTCCCAGCGGACGGAACGTTCACATTCACGGTTCCAGAAATCGGTGCATTTGTACTGCACTTCCGCATTGTCCGTCAGCGTGCAGAACCCGTGCAGGAAGCCTGCGGGAATCCAGAGCTGCGCCCCGTTTTCTGCCGAGAGGGTTTCCCCCACCCATTGCCCGAATGTGGGGGAGCCTGCGCGTATGTCCACCCCCACGTCCCATATGCTGCCCCGTGTGCAGCGCACCAGCTTGCCCTGCGCATGTGGGGGCAACTGGCAGTGCAGGCCGCGCACGACCCCGCGCTGGCGCGAAAGGCTGTGATTGTCCTGTACGAAGGGTTCGGTAATGCCGATTTCCTTCAGGCGGGCGGCATTATAGGTTTCCGTGAAATAGCCACGGTCATCTTCGAAACGGGGCGGGGTCAGCAACACCAGACCTTTGATGTTGAACGTTTTTATATCCATGCGTGGGGTTCCTGTGTCCCTGTTGAGAATACCATGATCTGAAATTCAGCGGCTTTTGCCAAGGAAGGGCCGGATGGCCTGCATCTGGGGCCGGTCGGCGCCATGGTCGGGCTCCAGCGTGAACATGTAGTTGCCCCACAATGGACCCGCCGCCCAGTAGGTCCAGCCGGACCATACATCGGCATTTTCCCGCATATGGGAGAGAAGGGGCGCTAGCAGGGCCACACATTCGGGCTGGCGGCTGACCCCGAATTCCCCCAGGAAGCCATGGGCCCTGTGGGCACGCAGCCAGTCGGTAAAGGACTGGAGCCGGGCAACCGCCTGATCGCGTGAGATACAGGCAGGCTTTGTGCCTGACGCATCGGTGTCAAAATACTCGTGCACTTCATAAACCAGATTATGGGCCGGATCCGTAAGCGTGCCAAGGCTTGGCCCGTTAAGCGACGCAAAGGACTGCGCCCCGTCCCAGCCAATGCCGGGCACAAGGATGGTATTGTGGCTTCCTGTCTTGCGTATCGCGTCGATCGCGGCCTGCACGCTGTTCTTCCAGGCCTGGGCTGAATGCTGCTGGGGTTCGTTCATCAGTCCGAACAGCACATGGCTATCCGTGCCGAATGCCTGGGCCAGCCGTGACCACAGATCGGCAAAGGCCGCATCCGGCACGGCGGTGGAACCGACTTCCTGCCCCCGGTAACGGCCATAATCGTGAATGTCGAGTACCGTGCTGGCCCCCCTGTCCCGCGCGTAGCTGACGAACTGGCGCACGCGCCGCAGTTCCCCTTCATCCAGCGGGCCATTCAGGCTGGGTTGCAGGCGCTCCCACAGCACCGACAGGCGGAATATGTTCATGCCCGCCTGGGTAAAATAGTCCACTTCGCTGGGCTTTGGGTAGATATAGTCGTACCCGTACCGCCCCGGCAGCCTGGAGGATGAATAGGCCGCTCCTGCCAGGTTCACGCCCCGCCAGGTCTGGGCCATGGCGGGATGGAGGGTGGGCAGCACAAGTGCCGCCACCCCCACGCAGCCCGCAAGCCAGTGACCGATGCGGTCGGGAAAAGGTCGTTTCATGCACCATGCTCCGGTGAGGGGGAGAAGCGGTTGAAGCGAAAATATTTCAGGCGTGCCGTCGTGGCCGCGGGCGCGTCCGCCGGGGTTACGACACTGTTTGTGGTGCCATACAGGAACCACAGCAGTGCCGCCGTCTTGATGGTGAAGACCGAGGCCCCGATGCACAGCGATGTGGCGAAATAGAGCGAAATCATCGCCTTCATCGACACGGCGGATTCCGTGCGCGCCGGATGCATGGCGAACAGCGCCAGCAGGAACAGCGTCAGCGGCAGGCCCAGATTGTTGATGATGTAGGCATAGCCGGTATCGGCCGTATAGACCTGTGACGGGGCCATGGCGAACCATTGCGGCAGGTACCAGTAATCCAGCAGCCGCCCCGAAAACAGCAGCCGTCCCGAGAAATTATCCCCGATGATGGAAGGCAGGATGCCCGGCATTTCATGATTGGCGCCCTGCAGCATCAGCCCCATCATGACCGCGACCGGCATGGCAAAGACCACGAAGCGCGAGCGGTAGAGCGGCGTCATGCGCAGCCCGATCATGGCCATGGCACAGCCCGAGGCGAAGCGGGAATCCGCCAGCACGAAGCACAGCGCGGACAGGAAGAACAGGAACGCATGGCGCAGGCGAGAGCCAAGGCTGGTGCTCAGGCACCATGCAAAGCCTATGGCCGAGAAGTTGCCCAGTGAATCCGGCTCCAGGAACAGGGAGGACACGCGGTGCGAGCCGAATATGGACTGGAAGAAGGTACGCGACGCCGCCGCCCCCCGGTTGCCGCTGATGAACAGGTTGGTATTGCTGTAATTGACGGTGCTGGTGCTGATCACGCCCTTGTTGACGTAATAGGTCCAGACATCGAACACCATGCCGAACAGGTTGGTGAACAGCAGCTCGAAAAATCCGATGAACAGGATCATCGCCATGAGCACCCACATGGTCCGTTCCCCCGAGCGCAGGGTGGAGCGCGTGCCCAGCTGGTAGAACAGGTAGGCGATGGCAAGGTCATGCAGGATTTTCAGGTCAAGCCGGGGATTGATGAGTTTTGCCCCGATCTCGAAACACAGCATGACCGCCGTGATCCGCACCACGGCGGGGGATATGGTATTGCGGACCTCGATAAAGGCCAGGAAGATTATGGCCAGTTCGCACAGGGCGATTTCGGAACTGTGGACCGTGATGACATGTCGCGTGTTGATGAAGCACAGGGCAAGGTTGAACACCGCCCCCGCCACCACCAGCCATGAGACGCCATCCGCCCGTGACAGCGCTGGCGCGCGGGTGGCGGGACGGGCAGCGGCGCGCGCGGGCGCGGCCGCGAATGCAAGGAATGGGGTGTCAGACGCGAGAGACATGCGTATCCGCCCCCTGTCCTGAAGCAATGGGGGCGGGGCTGGCCGCCGCCGGGCTGAGTATGCTCCGGCCCAGGCGGCGCCCCATATTATGCAGCGGCAGTTCCAGCACCGTATAGGTCAGCGCCGCCAGCGCCGTGGTCAGGACAGCCGTCACCATTCCCAGCCCGAACTGCGCAGGCGTGGGATGGGAGAGAATGGCAGGCGTGCCCAGGACGTGGCCAGCCAGGCTGAACACGATCAGCATGACCGGCAGGTGCAGAAGGTAGATGCCATACGAGAGTTCACCCACCGCGATGACCGGCTTGCTGAGCAGGAAGCGGTACTGCCGTCCCGATGCATACAGGTCGCGGATCACGACAAAGGCGGCTGCCGTCTCGATCATGTCGGCAATGCGTTCGGGCAGGGCGAATGGCGCAAGGGCGTAACGGTCATATAAAAGTACGCCGACCGCCAGCAGCGCATAAAGTCCGTGCCGGCGGGGCAGGGTGGCGGGAAGAAGCGGGATCAGCGCCCCCAGCCCGAAGGACAGGGCAAAGACCGTTCCCACCTCATGCGGCAGGGGCAGCAGGGCAATGGCGGCCAGCACCACCAGTGTCACGACGCGCAGCCGGGGCGTGCGGACCAGCACGAACAGCAGCGGAAACACCACGGAATACATCAGTTCGACACGCAGCGACCACATCGGGCCGTTATAGCGGGTGAACAGGCCCGTGACTGAGGCAACGGTATTGCGGATGGAAACCGGTGTCTGCAGGTTGCGTGACAGCCAGCCCACAAATACGCCATCGCCCGCCCAGCCGCGCGCAATGACCATGCTGGCAATGGCAAGGATGATGGAAAACCACAGCAGCGGGTAGATGCGGAAGATGCGCTTTACATAAAAACTGCCAATAATGCGTCCGGTCATATGTGTATATTTTCGTAACGACAGCGACAGCACGCATCCGCTCAATACAAAGAACAGGACAACGGCCGCTTCCGCATTGAAGGCATAGGTCACGAGATCATGCATCATGGCCTGTGGCGCCGGGCGCCGGGGCTGGCTGTAACGAAACACCTGTATGGCATGGCCAAACAGCACGATCAGGCAGGCGACACCGCGCAGGGATGTCAGCTGGTGCAGATAATTCCGTTCCGTTCCCGACGTTTCTGTCACGGATGGCATTATTCGGTTTCCCCCGGCGCAAGATATGGCGTGGTTGAGGCGAAGACAGTGTTTATGCAATGGCCGGCAGAGCCTAACAGAATATAAATGTGGAAAACACGTAAAATATGCTCACACAGTTCTTTGTCTCGACGCCACCATCAGGGCACGAACTTGTCATCATGCTGCCTTAATCCGGGGGTCGATTCAGGCGTTCCACAGGGTCGGGGGTGTCGTGGCCCTGGATGAACCACGCAGTCGCGGCTGAACCGCATGCCGCTGCCCCGTCATGCCCGCATGCGTGCGGGATGGCGCAAGACAGGAGTCTCCTTTTCCATGACACGGTCCCTGTTTATTTCCGTTCATGATTTCCGCAGTCTCCGTAAGGCAAGTATCCATTTTATCGCGGCGGAAATGGCGCGCAGGGGGCCGGTCGCGTTCCTGTCCATAGGGCTGAGTGCCCTTTCGCTGCGGCGCGGTGACACGCGCGCGAACCTGGTGGAACGCGCCAACCGGGTGGAAGTGGTTGACGGGGTCGAATGTTATCTGTGGCGCATGCCCTGGCACCCGTTCAACCTGCGCCGGGCGGCGCTGGCCCCGGTGGAACGGGGGCTGTTCTGGCTTTACCGGCGGATGCTGCCCGCCATCGCGCGCAGGTGGATACGGCGTGCGGATACCGTTTTTATTGAATCCGGCATGGCACCAATATTTATTGCCGATGTCAGGAAACTTAATCCGGATGCGCGTATTATTTACCTGATGTCCGATGATCTGGAGGTCGTAGGCTGTGCGGATACGATCAAGAAGGATTTCGTGCGCAATTTCGACATGATCGATACGGTTCGCATGCCCTCGCGCTACCTGCTGGAGCGCCTGCCGCATGCCCGTTCGGCCGTTTTCGCGCCACACGGCATTGACCGCAGCATCGCCGATGCAACATATCCCGATCCCTACCGGCCGGGGCGCATCAGCTGTGTCTCGATCGGTTCGATGCTGTTTGACAGGACATTCTTCCAGCTTGCGGCGCAGCTGCGCCCCGATATCGATTTTCACATCATTGGCGCGGGGCACGCCGCCGACGGGCTGGACGCGCCCAACATCATCATCCATCCCGAAATGGCGTTCGAGCGCACGCTGGCCTATCTGCAGCATGCCAGTTTTGGCGTGGCCCCGTATCGTGACGCCAATACGCCGCGCTACCTGCTGGATACGTCGCTCAAGCTGCGCCAGTTCGCACTGTTCGGCATTCCTGCCGTCTGCCCGGATTTCGCGCTGAATGAGACCGCGGGGCGCTTTGGCTACCGGCCGGGCGATGCGCGGTCCATCGGGCAGGCGATCGGGGATGCCCTGCGGTTTTCCGACCCGATAGAACTCGAGGCCCATAGCTGGCCCGAGATCGTGCAGCGCATCCTTACGCCGCAGGACTATCCCGACACGCATGTATGACCGCAGGACTGGCCTGCGCCGAGTAGAGGAAAGAGCGATGGACATGAGTGAGGCAGGTAAGGGCGGGTCCGGCATTTCGGTTGTCATGGCAACCTATAATGGCGCGGCCCATATCCGCGAGCAGCTTGACAGCCTGGCCGCGCAGACGTGCCTGCCCGCTGAACTGATCATAACCGATGACGGATCAACCGACGCGACACTGGATATTGCGGCGGATTTCGCGCGTAACGCGCCCTTTCCCGTCCGGATTTACCGCAATCCCGAACGGCTGGGTTACAAGGGCAACTTCATGCGGGCCGTCGGGCTTGCATCGGGGGACCTGATTTCGTTCTGTGATCAGGATGATTTCTGGAAACCCGACAATCTGGCAAAGGTCCGGCGTGCCTTCGCGGATGATTCCGACGTGATGATGGTCTTTCACAACGCGCGTCTGGTTGATGCGCGGCGCAATGACATCTCCACCTTCTACGCCACTGCGCCCATGCCCGCCATTGCCCGCCCGCTGACACTACAGCCCTGGAGCTTTTCATACGGCTTCATGCAGACTTTCCGCAGCGTGCTCAAGCCTGCGGCGGCGCTGTGGCCACGCATGCGCGACCATTACAATCCGGGCAAGGAGATGGGGCATGACCTGTATTTCTTCCTTGTCGCATCCGGCCTTGGCAGCATTGCCTACCTGGACGAGGAACTGGCCGAATATCGCATACATGGCGGCAATACGGTCGGTTCGGGCAAGCGCACCAGCCCCACCTTCATCGACCGCTGGCGCTACCGTCTGGAAGACCGGGCCGATACCTACCGCTATCTTGCCCGCATGACCGTGCAGGACAGCAACCTTTTCGCCGACCTGGCGCAGGATGCGGCGCTGCCGGAGGAACTGCGCACGCGCGCACGCGCGGCAGCGGCGGCATGGCGGTCGCTGGAACCTCTCTACAGCGCGCGGGCGGAGGTCTGCTCCGCCAGCCTGCCGCGCCGGATCGCGGCCTTTGCCCGCCTGGTGCGCGCAGGCGGCTATAGTGAACGCTCGTTCTGGACGTTTGGCCCCCGGGCCATGAAAAAGGATGCGGTGCTGGGCGTGCTGCTTGCCCCGGTCGTACGGCGTTTTGGCCGTGAATCCTCGCGCACGGACCGGGCATGCCACCGGGGCAGCGCCTCCACCATGGCCAGCCCGCAGGCCGTGGCGGCATGACCGTGGCAGTGTCCCCGGGGGATGGCGCCCTGGCATCCGGCCCGTCCCGGCCCTGTGTTGCCATCTACCGGACCCAGATCCTGCCCATTTCGGAAACCTTCGTGCGCGACCAGGCCTGTGCATTGCGGCGCTGGCGGCCGGTGCTGACCGGTGAGCGCACGATCGGGCAGCTTCCGCTTGATGGCATGGCGGTGCGTGCGCTGCATGACGGGCCGCCAACCCTGCTGCAGCGCCTGATCGGCATGGGTTCGCGCTATCTTGACCGCCCGGTGCCCGGCATGCTGCGGCTGATGCGTGATGTCGCGCCCGCCCTGGTGCACGCCCATTTCGGTTTTGACGGGGTGGAGGCATGGCCGGTGGCGCGCGCGCTTGGCGTGCCACTGCTGGTTACGCTGCATGGTTCCGACATCACAACCCACATGCACTGGTTTGCCTCTGGCGGCGGCGGGCGGCGGTGGCGGGCCTATCCGCGCAGGCTTGAACGGCTTGCGGCCGAACGCCGGGTCAGTTTTGTTGCCGTCTCCCACAGTATCCGCGAGGCCGCCATCCGCGCGGGGCTTCCCCCGCAGCGCATCCATGTCTGCCCCATCGGGATTGATGTGCAGCGCTTCCGGCATACGGGCAGGCCCGTGGCCGAACGGGAGCCGGTCATCCTGTTCGCGGGCCGGCTGGTGGAAAAGAAGGGCTGCCGTTATCTGATCGAGGCCTTCCGTACCGTGCGCGCGCAGATGCCGCAGGCACGTCTGGTCATTGCGGGGGATGGCCCCGAGCGTAGCGCACTGTCCGCCATGGCGGCGGATATGGAAGGGATCACCTTCCACGGCCGCTATTCGGCAGCCCAGATGCAGCCCCTGCTGCAGGAAGCGCGCGTGTTCTGCCTGCCCAGCGTCACGGCGCGCAATGGGGATGCGGAAGGCATGGGGCTTGTGCTGCTGGAAGCGCAGGCCAGTGGCGTGCCGGTCGTGACATCCGCGCGCGGGGGCGCGACCGAAGGCATCCTGAATGGTGAAACCGGCTTTGCCTTTGCCGAAGGGGATGTGGCGGCCCTCAGTGCCCATCTGCTGGCCATCCTGCGCGACGACGGTCTTGCCGTACGCCTGTCCGCAGCCGGCCCCCCGTTTGTGGCGCAACAGCATGACCTGTCACGCTGGGCCGGAAAACTGGAAGACATCTACGACAGCATGACAGGACGCCCATCATGAACACGCCCATGTCCGTCAGCCTTATCATTACCACCTACAATGCCCAGGCCTTCATCATGCGGGCCATCGGTTCGGCCCTGGAACAGACAAGGCCGCCACTGGAAATAATCGTGGTGGATGACTGCTCCACGGATGGCACGCCCGAGATACTGCGCAGGCTGGAGCACGGGCATGACAGTATCCGGCTGCTTTCCACCCCCCGCAACGGTGGCCCGTCGCTTGCACGCAATGTGGGGCTGGATGCGGCAAAGGGGGACTGGGTCGCCTTTCTGGACGCGGATGACGCCTTTGCACCCGACCGGCTGGATGTGATCATGGCGCGCGCGGCACAGGGCGACTGTGATGGCGTTGCCGATGACCTGGCCTATTACGACGCGGCTGCGGGTCAGGTCACGGGCCGGGCAATGGGCGCGGGCAGGGTGCCGCAGGCACCGGTCAGCCTGCGCGACTATGTTGGCCATAACCTGTCGGGCGGGGAAGGGTTCGACTGGGGGCTGCTCAAGCCGGTTTTCCGTCGGGAATTCCTGCGTGAGCAGGCCATACGTTACGATCCCCTGGTACGCCATGGGGAGGACTTTCTGCTTATGGTCTCCTTCCTGCTGGCAGGGGGGCGGTTCTGCCTGACGGACCACGCGAGCTATCTCTATACCCAGCGCCAGGGAAGCGTGAGCGGGCGGGCATCGGGCATGTCACGCACCACCATCGCCTATCGGGACATGCATGATACCGCGCTGGCGCTGGCGCGTGATCCGCGGATCTGCGATGACCCGGTGCTGGTTGACCTGCTGCACCGGCGCGCCGCAGGGCTGCAGCGGCTGGATGATTCCCATTTCGTATCCGTGGCCCTGCGTGCGGGCGCGGTGGGGGCGATCGTGCGGCGGATCATAAGGCGGCCTGCCTTCCTGCCCGCCATGATCCGTCAGGTGGCGATGGCGCTCAGGCGCAGGCTCTGTCACTCTTGATCCATCTGGTGGGCGAGATTTCCGCCTGGTGTGATCCGCCCGATCCGGAATGCTGAAGCTTGTTCCAAAAAGCATCAGGGAACGCCGCCTTTTCTGGGAAAGGCGGCGTTCATAAGATTCGTGTTTGTCAATGTGGTTTTGAAGCAGTTCCCGGGCGGTCCGGGCCATGCTGCCATGGCCCGGGTTGCCCGTGTAATCAGGACGCGGCCCGCACGTCGGGCCGGCCAAGCGAGATATAGTCAAATCCCGCTTCCCTGATGGCCTGCGGGTCCCAGATGTTCCGCAGGTCCGCGATCTTGCGGCCCTTCATCTGCTTCTTGAGTTTTTCAGGGGCAAAGGCACGGAATTCGTTCCATTCCGTAAGGACGACCAGAATATCCGCGCCCTCCATCGCATCCATCGCATCCTTGCAGTAAGTAACCGCCTTGGGCAGTACCGGGCGGGCGGTCTGCATGCCGGCGGGGTCGAATGCACGGATATGCGCGCCGCCCCTGTCCAGCTGGTCCAGGATCACGATGGACGCCGCCTCGCGCATGTCATCGGTCTCGGGCTTGAAGGTCAGCCCCAGCACGCCAATCGTAAGGCCGCGCACATCGCCACCGGCAAAGGCGATAATGCGCTCGCCCATGGCCTTCATGCGCGCTTCATTGACCGAGACGGTGGTTTCGATCAGCCGCACGGGAGAGCCCGCATTGCGCCCGATGGCCGTAAGGGCGCGTGTATCCTTGGGGAAGCACGACCCGCCAAAGCCGGGGCTTGGGTGCAGGAATTTCTTGCCAATGCGTCCATCCAGCCCGATGGAGCGGGCAACATCGTTCACATCCGCGCCCACCTTTTCACACAGGTCCGAGATTTCATTGATGAAGGTGATCTTCATCGCCAGGAACGAGTTGGCGGCGTATTTGATCAGTTCCGCCGTTTCCAGCCCGGTAAAGACGATCGGCCGCTCCAGCAGGTAAAGCGGGCGGTAGAGCTTGCGCAGGATGTCCTGCGCGCGCTGGGTGCCGCCGGGCTTGTCCTGATCCGTGCCAATCACCACGCGGTCGGGCTTCATGAAGTCCACGATGGCGTTGCCTTCGCGCAGGAATTCAGGATTCGAGGCCACGTCGAAATCAAGGTCCGGCCGCGTTTCCCGCACGATCCGCGCAATCTCGCGCCCGGTGCCCACGGGGACCGTCGATTTTGTTACAATAACGGTATAGCCTTCCGCTACGCGGGCAATCTGCTCGACCGCCGCATAGACGTAACTTGTATCGGCCTGCCCGTCGCCCCGGCGCGAAGGGGTGCCGACCGCCACGAACACGGCATCCGCCCCCTTTACGGCGGCGGCCATGTCATCGCCAAAGGTCAGGCGGCCTGCCTCCACGTTTTCCGCCACAAGGCGGTCAAGGCCGGGTTCATAAATCGGTATGCGCCCTTCCCGCAGGGCGGCCAGCCGGTCCGGGTTGGTTTCAACAATGGCAACATCCGTGCCGAATTCAGCAAAGCACGTACCGGAGACCAACCCGACGTAGCCCCCACCGATCATAGCAATTCGCACCTGGACCTCCCTGATTATGTCCCGCGCCCTATTATCCCTAACAGGCGCGAACCCAAAGCTTTCAAAGCAGTTTGAATGAAACCCACAGTAATGACGGGTGCATGTTCCGTAACGCGGAATGTGTCATGCAAAAGCTACACAAGGGCATGAACACGACGAAAATATGTTTGCGCACCACATTCTTGACAAAAAAAATAGGCCTAAGTTCCTCCCCGACAGGAATGGCTGGCACGAAAGATGCCGTTCCGTGGCCATGGCCGCGGATACGCATATCATGAAACCTGCACGACGGAGTTGCGATCCATGACTTTTATGACAGTAACGGATGTACACATTCCCCCCGCGCAGGCCAGCGGGCGCACCATCACGCCCGTCATCCTGTCGGGTGGGACGGGCACGCGCCTGTGGCCTGTCTCGCGTGCCAGCCACCCCAAGCAGTTCTGGGCGCTGACATCGGAGCGCACCATGATAGGCGAGACGCTGCGGCGCGCGACGGGGGAAAACTTTGCCCCCCCGATCGTGGTCTGCAACAACGAGCACCGCTTCCTCGTGGCTGAAAGCCTGCGTGAAAGTGGCTGCGAGGACGGGCGCATCATCCTTGAACCCGCCGCGCGCAACACGGCTGCGGCCATTGCCGCCGCCGCCCTGCTGGCGGCACGCGAGGACCCTGACACCCTGTTGTGGATCATGGCGGCCGATGCGTCCTTCCGCCACCCCGAACGCCTGGCGGCGGCACTGGAAAAAGGGGCGCAGGCCGCGCGTGAGAATTATATCGTGACATTCGGCATCCGGCCCGACGCGCCGGAAACCGGCTATGGCTACATACGGACCGGTGCGCCGCTGCATCCGGATGGTGGCGTTATGGATGCGCACCGGGTGGCCTGTTTTGTTGAAAAACCGGACCGGCTGCGGGCTACCGAAATGCTCAAGGATGGGGGCTATCTGTGGAATGCCGGCATGTTCATGGCCCCGGCCTCGCTTCTGCTGGCGGAACTGGCGCGGCATGAACCCGCTGTGCTGGAATGCGTGCGCGCGGCGCTGGCCCATAGCCAGAGCGACCTGACCTTCCGCCGTCTTGATGCGGCGGCATTCCTGCGCTGCCCCAGCGTCAGCATTGACTATGCGGTGATGGAGCGTACCGACCGGGCCGTCGTCATACCGGCGGATCTGGGCTGGAGCCATGTCAGCAACTGGAATTCGCTGTGGGAACTGGGTGACAAGGATGCGCGGGGCAATGTGGTGGCGGGCGATGTGGTGCTGGAACAGTCCCATAACTGCTACGTGCGCAGCGAGGGCATGCTGACCGTGGTGGCGGGGCTGACGGATGTGGCGCTGGTTGTCACATCCGATGCGGTGCTGGCCATCCATCGTGACTACGCGCAGGATGTATCGGCGCTGGTCGCTCAGCTCAAGGCCAGCCGCAGGCCGGAGGCCGATATTCACAACCGCTGTTACCGGCCCTGGGGTTTTTACGAAGGGCTGATCCAGGGCGAGCGTTTCCAGGTCAAGCGGATCGTGGTGTATCCGGGGCAGAAACTTTCGTTGCAGAAACATTTCCATCGCGCGGAACACTGGGTTGTTGTCAGCGGTACCGCAGTGGTGACGCGCGACGATGAAAAACTTCTGTTGCAGGAAAACGAAAGTGTCTATCTGCCGTTAGGGTGTATGCACCGGCTGGAAAACCCCGGCCGTATTCCCCTGACCCTGATCGAAGTGCAGTCCGGGCCTTATCTGGGGGAAGACGATATCGTCCGTTTCGAGGACACGTACGGCCGGCAGTAGGGCAGGGGCCCCCATGGGTTCGCATGGACCTGTGGGGAAGTGGTGAGCGTGGAAAAGAAGATGGCGGAGGGTCGTGCGGGCTTACTCGTTACGTAATAATAACGGTTTGCCGGATTGGTTAATTTTTTATGAAAATGAAGGGATGGGGGGACTTATGTTACTGTATTGTGTGCATGACATATTTTGGCCCCAAAACAGGCAGAGTATTGCCAGATCGGGCCGGGTAGTACCGAGTCTGGAATAATAACAATAAAACGGGGGTTTTTTCGCACTCGATTGTGCAGTGCGGAAAATGACGGGCAAGGCCTTAATCCGGCGTCAGGTCGTATTCCGCGTCGACAGGAGATGTTTCAAGATGAGCGAGGCACTCAGGCAGTTGAAGAACGGCGAACCCGACCTGTCGCTATCCACGATGGGTGAAAGCAGGCTCAGGCTCCCGCATCTGGGGCGCCGGGCTGATGACGGCAGCTTTTCCTACCGTCACCCCGTCCTGCCGCAGATCGTGATCCTGTCGGATGCGCTGTGTGTCTGCCTTGCCGTCATGGCGTGCATTGCCTGGCAGCGTCTTTATGACATGCCTGAACTGTCCGGGGCGCTCCTGCTGGCCAACATCATGGCGGCAGGGGCGTTTTTTCTGTTCCCCCGCAATGTCCCGCTGCTTGACATTCCCGATGTGACGCGGCTCTCCGCCCAGCTGCGTTACCTGCTGCCGCCCGTGCTGTTCGGCGCGATGGTTTTCTGTGGTGTCCTGCTCATGCTGTCCTGGCCCATGGGGGTCACGCTGCGCCGTGCGTCGGAATGGCTGGTGTTCGTGGCGCTCATGCTGGCGGCGGAACGCATCGTGGGGACCTACCTGCTGCATACCGATGCGGTGGCGCACCGCCTGGCGCGCCGGGTCGCCATTATCGGTTCCGGCCCTGCGGCACTCCGCATGGCCGCGCGCATCAATGCCGGCATGCAGCGTTCCTTCCGTCTGGTCGGCCTGTTTGATGACCGGGGCGGGAAGGTGGATGGCACGGTAGAGGAACTGGTCGTGCGGGCGCGTGAGGAGGGGATTGATGCGGTCATCATGAACTTCTCCCCCGAGGAGGGCGGCCAGCAGCATGTCATGGAGGAACTGTGGCGCCTGCGCGGCATGCTGGCGGATGTCTATGTCGTGCCAACCCTGATGACGGAAGACTGCCATGGCTGGCCGGTTGAACGGTTCGGGCCGTTCTCGCTTACCGTGCTGCAGCGCCGGCCGCTGAGTGAATGGGACATGCTGGAAAAGCGCGCCTTCGACCTTACGGCAAGCGTGCTGCTGCTGCTGGCGCTTTCCCCCGTTCTGGTGCTGGTGGCGCTGGCGATCAAGCTGGACTCCCGCGGGCCGGTCCTGTTCTGCCAGCCGCGTCTGGGATACAACAATCTTTACTTCGATGTATTCAAGTTCCGTTCGATGTATACGGACATGGCCGATCGTGACGCGGCCCGCCAGACATCGCGTACCGACCCGCGGGTGACGCGCGTGGGCAGATGGATACGGCGCCTGAGCATTGATGAACTGCCCCAGTTGTTCAACGTGCTGCGTGGCGATATGTCGCTTGTCGGCCCGCGCCCGCACGCGCCACAGACCCGTGCCGGCGGCCAGCTCCTGCATGAGGCGATGGAAGAATACGTTGCGCGCCATCGCGTGCAGCCCGGCATTACCGGCTGGGCGCAGATCAACGGATCGCGTGGCGAACTGGTCACGCGCGATGACCTGCGCCGCCGTGTCGTGCTGGATCTTGAATACATACGCGCCTGGTCGATCTGGCTGGACATCAAGATCATTTTCCTGACCGTGAAGCGCGAGATCTTTAGCCGCAATGCATTCTGAACTCCCAATTTCACCCGATGATGAACGGTGTATTCAAAATGAACGCAAATACTGAAATCATGGTGGATGACACGGTTGTCGATGTCATGGGCCTGCCCCTGCGCGACATATCACGCGAGGACATCATCGAACGCGTCGTCACCGCTGTCCGGGCACGCCAGAAGCTGGTCATCGTCAATGCCAATGCGCATATGGCCGTGGTATCACAACGCCAGACTTGGCTGCGTACCCTGTTCCGCCGGGCCGATATCGCGTTCTGTGACGGGGCGGGGGTGCAGCTTGCCGGCATGGTGCTGACGGGCCGCCACCTGCCGCGCACCACGCCGCCGGAATGGATCGGGCCGGTGCTGTCGCAACTGGGGGCGGAGGCCTCGGTGTTCTGGATTGGCGGAAAGCCCGGCGTGGTGGAAAAGGCGGCCCGCGCGTTTTCCGCGCGTTATGGCGTGCGCACGGCGGGCACCCAGCATGGTTTCTTTGACCAGATGCCCGGCTCGCCTGAGGCCACGCAGCTGCTGGCGCGCCTGCATGAAACCCGGCCCGACATCATCCTGCTGACCATGGGCATGCCACGTCAGGAAAGCTGGCTGCGCGACAACATGGACCATATCCCCTCCGGTGTGATGCTGACGGCGGGCGCGCTGGTCGATCATGCGGCAGGCCATGTACACCGCCCGCCGCGATGGGTGGCGAACATGGGGCTGGAATGGCTGGTGCGGCTGGTGCGTGAACCGCGCAGGCTGTGGCGGCGTTACCTGCTGGGGCTGCCGGTATTCGGTTTTTACGTGCTGCTGTATCTGCAGCGCAGGATGCGCGCCACGCCTGCATCCTCCATCTCGCGGAAACTTGCCGGGTAATCAGCATGAATTATGTTTCCTTACAGGGACGGGCCACTTCAATGTCATGGACAGCACAGGACGTGGGTCTCGTCATCCGCCAGACGGTGCGGGCCTTTCTGCGGCACCGGCTGCTTTTCGTGCTGACGGTGCTTGGCGTGCTGGTCGCGGGGGGGGCAGTCATGATGACGCTCAAGCCGCGCTATACCGCCACCGCCACGGTGGTGGTGTCCGGTCGTGCGCAGCAGGACCCGCTGGCCCCCAATGGCCAGCAGCAGAACCAGGCCCCGCCGGATGACTCGCTGGTCCAGACCGAGGCGGCGATGATCCATTCACGCGACGTGGCTGCCGCCGTGCTGGCCCAGCTGCCGCCCCCGGCTGCCGCCCCCCATGTCGGGCTGCGTGACAGGCTGTGCCATATGGGGCTTGGCTTCCTGTGCCACGCTGCACAGCCGGTGGACCCCGCGGTGCAGCGCGCGCGGGACGAGGATGCCTTCCTTAACAACCTGACCATCACCCCCGAGGCCCATACCCAGATCCTCGACATCAACGTGGTGGATGGTGATGCCGCGCGTGCCGCCGCCCTGGCCGATGCGGTGGTGACGAACTACCAGCGCCTGGCCCTTGCGCGCCAGACGGCGGACATCAACCGCGTGGCCGCATGGCTGGACAGCCGCACCGCGGAACTGCGCCAGCGCTGGATGGATGCGGTGGAAAAGGCCAATGCCTTCGATACCGCCCATGGCCTGACCAATACCAGTGAGGGCAGTACCTCAAGCCCGCTGATCGAACGCCAGATTGCCGATACGGCCGCCAATCTCAGCCAGGCACAGGGCCGGCTTGCCGCAGCCCAGGCACGGGCGGACGCGCTGCGCGACGCCGCATCGCGCGGGGATGCGCGGGCGGCGGTCGCCCTGTCGCAGGAACCGATCCTTGTCAGCACCGCCAATGCGCTCATGCAGTTGCAGAGCACGCGGCAGGAGGAAGCGGCAACCTATGGCCCGCAGCACCCGCGCCTGCGCGCGCTGGACCAGCAGATTGCGGTCACGCGCGCAAGCCTTGCGGCCGAGACGCAGGCGGCGCTGAACTCCATTCGTGAAGACCAGATTTCCGCCAGGGCGGAAGTGGACCGCCTGAACGAGAACCTTGACCTGCTGCGCCAGAAGGCAGGCGGGCAGAGCGCGCCCCAGGCCGAATACCGCACACTGGACCAGGAAGCGCAGAGCGCGCGCACGGTATACGAAACCTTCCTTGAACATGCCAAGGAAGTGGTCGATCGCGCGGCCCTGCTGCAGCCGCCCATCTCCCTTGTCTCGCACGCTTCGGCTCCCGATGTGCCCAGCTTCCCCAACCGCAGGAAGATCGGCATGGGCCTTGTTGCCGTGGCCCTTGCGGCGGGTGCCGGCATCGTGCTGCTGCGGGATTACTTCACCGCGGGCTTTACCGAGATCGAGCGCCTGCGCGCCGCCGTGCCGCTGCCTCTTATGGCCGTGATACCCAAGGTGCGTGCCCGCACCGAGCAGGGCGTACGCCGGCATGTGCTCGACCATCCCTATTCCCGTGCCACGGAAGCGGTGCGCAGCCTGGTCATGCAACTGTCCATGCGGGTGCATGACGGGGGGCAGCCGCTCTGCCTTGCCATTACCTCCGCCGGGCCGGAGGAAGGCAAGAGCACGCTGGCGCTGTGGATGGCGACCATCGCCCGCCGGGGTGGACAGAAGGTGCTGGTGATTGATGCGGACCACCGGCGCGGCATGCTGGACCAGTACCTGACCGATGTGACGACGGGCCGCCCGTCGCTGGGCATGAGCGATCTTGTGACCACGGGCGCGCGGGTGGAGGAGGTGATCCGTACCGACCCCGATACCGGTTTTGACTACATTCCCGCCGGCCGCACGATGGAGCACGCCTTCAGCCCCGTCGAGATCCGCCGCCTGCGCGCCATGCTGGTGGAACTGAAGCGGACATATGAACTGATCATCATCGACTGTCCGCCGCTGCTGGGGCTGAGCGATGCGCTGGTGCATGCCAACATGGCCGATCAGGTGATCTTTGTCTGCCGCTGGAAGAGCACGGCGCAGCGTGCCGTCATGGCCTGTCTTGAACGCCTGGAGGCCAGTGGCGCGCCACTGGCGGGCGTGGTCGCCACCATGGTGGAGGACAACGCCATGGATGTGATGGGTTATAGCTACGGCAACCGGGATATCAAGATCCTGAGCCGCTTTGACGAGAAATGAACGAAGGGGGATGAAACATTGAAAGTCCTGCATATTTGCCGTCAGTTCAGTCCCTCTGTTGGCGGGTTGGAAGATTCACTGCTCAACCTGGCGCGCAGCCAGCGCCAGAAGCTGGGCGTGGATGCGCAGGTGCTGACACTCGACAGTGTTTTCGGCCGTCCCGGAAAGCTGCCGCACCGCGACGTGGTTGATGGCATACCCGTCACCCGCATTCCGTGGCGTGGTTCGACACGCTACCCCTTTGCACCGGATGTATTGCGCCACATCCGCGGGTTTGACCTGCTGCATGTGCATGCAATCGACTTCTTCTTCGATTTTCTTGCCTGGACCTGGCCGCTGCATCGCAGGACCATGATCGCGTCAACCCATGGCGGCTTTTTCCATACCGGCGCACTGCGGCGGGTAAAGGAAGTCTGGTTCCGCACCATCACCCCCGTCTCGGTCCATGCCTATTCGCGCATCGTTGCGTGCAGTTACAGCGATGCCGACATGTTCGCCACGGTTGCGAAAGGACGGCTGCAGACAATCGAGAACGGGATCAACCAGACCCGCTTCCGCGATGCCGCATCGCGCACGCCCAACCGCACCATCCTCGCATTCGGGCGGTTTGCGGTGCACAAGCGGCTGGGGCTTCTGTTTGAACTGGTCGCGCGCCTGCGCCGTGACAATCCGCAATGGAAGCTGATCGTGGCGGGACAGGATTCCAACCTGACCGCCGATGACCTGCGCCAGCAGGCCCGTGCCTGCGGGATCGGGGACAGCATGCGCATCGTGCCCGGCCCGAGCGATGCGGCATTGCGGGACCTGATGGCGGAGGCCAGTTTCTTTGGCTGTCTTTCCGCGCATGAAGGCTTTGGCCTTGCGGCGGTCGAGGCCATGTCGGCCGGGCTTGTGCCCATCCTGAGCACCATCACCCCGTTTGTCCGGCTCATGCAGCAGGGGGCGGCGGGGGTGATGATCGACCCGGACAACCTTGCCCCCGGCGCGCGGGATGTGGAAGCCCTGGCCGCCTCCCTGCCCGAAACGGGGGAGGCCCTGCGGGCACGCAACATCGATGTGGCCAGCCGGTATGACTGGAACAGCGTGGCCCAGGAATATGTGCGTGTGTACCAGCAGGTCCTTGGCCATTCCCGGCCCCGGTCCGCCATGCTGACGGCAGGGGCGGAGTAATGGCACAGAGCAAATTTTCCACCAATTTCCTTTTCAACGTTTTCGGTTCCATTTTCCCCATTGTCGTCTCGCTGGGTACGGTGCCCTTCTACCTGCGCCTGATCGGCACGGACCGGTACGGTATCGTGGCGATATCGTGGATCCTGCTGGGGTATCTGGGGTTCCTGGATTTCGGGCTGTCGCGCGCCTCGGCCAATGCGCTGGCGCAGCTGGGGCATGCCACGTCGCGCGAGCGCTCGCCGGTGCTGATGACGGCATTCTACAGCAATCTTGGCCTTGGCGCGCTGGGGGGGCTGATCCTGTACCCCATCGGGGATATGGTGCTGCTGCATTTTGTCCGCATCCCGCCCGACCTTATGGCCGAAACGCGTCATGCCTATCCGTGGATGGCGGTCATGCTGCCGCTGGGCATGATCAATGGCGTGGCCACGGGGGCCATGGAATCGCGGGAGCGTTTCCTGCTCTCCAACATGCTCAATTCCAGTACCACCATGGCGGGGCAGATCATTCCGCTGATCTGCATCCATTTCCTGGGGCCGCAACTTACGGTTGTCCTGCCCTCCATCGTCCTGTCCCGGCTGGGCATGATCATGCTGTCCTACTGCGTGGTCATGGCGCTGGAATGGCCGATCCGCCCGCTGGACTTTGACGTGACATGGCTCAAGCGCCTGCTGGGCTACGGGTCGTGGGTCAGTATTTCCAGCCTGATCAACCCGCTGCTGGATACCTCCAACCAGCTTATCATCGGTGCGACGCTGGGGGTGACATCGGTGGGGCAGTACACGGTGCCCATGAACCTGGCCATGCGCTCGCAGGTGGTGGCTACCGCACTTGCCCGCACGCTGTTCCCCCGCCTGTCGCGCGCTGACCGGGGGGAGGCGGTTGACCTGACCCGCCGGGCCACGGCCTCGCTCACCTACGGGTTTGGCATGATCTGCGCGCCGGGTGTGCTGTTTTCGGGCGCATTCCTGCATATGTGGGTGGGCGGCAGCTTTGCCGAGGTCTCCCGCCCGGTTGCCGAGATCCTGATGTTCGGCGCCTGGACCAACGGCATTGCCTTCCTGCCCTACGGGCTGCTGCAGGGGCAGGGGCGGCCCCATATCACGGCCAAGGTGTCCATGGTGGAGATCCTGCCCTTCTTCTGCGTGCTGTGGCTGTTCATAAAATGGTGGGGGCTGCCGGGGGCCGCCGCGGCCTGGACGTTACGGGTCACGATTAATTTAATTGCCCTTTATCTCCTGTCGGATTGCCTTTCCAGGCAGACTTGGCGGCTTGTGCCGGGAATGATAGTCATGACAGGGGCATTGATTGTGAGTCTGCTGGTTCCCATGAACCTTGTGGTTTCCGCCTGTGCGGCCACGGTAGCGGGACTTGCCATGGCTTTTGCTGCATACCGGTTGGACCCGGGTTTGCGTGATGTCGTGCACCGGTTTGTCCAGCGCGCGGGGGGCAATCCCCGTCTTACGATCACAGGTTAGGATGCGGTATGAAGGTCAGGCGGTTGCGGTGCAACGCCACGGTGGGGCGTTGCCTGTCGTGGGGGCCCGTCAGTGTGATGGTTCTGGGGATCGGGCTGCATGCGGGCAAGGCGCATGCACAGCTGATCCAGCAGCTTTTTCCTTCCGATGTGCCGGGTTATGCCACGGACATGACCGGCTCGGTCGTGACGCGGCAGATGATGGGCCAGCAGGGCGACGGGATCGGTCTGGGCAGCTGGCTGCTGCGGCCCACCGCATCGGAAAACGTGGGCTACAACACCAATACGCTGGGTATTCCCGGTTCGGGCAGCCCGGCGGTGCAGACATCGGCGAATGTCAGCGCCAGCTCGCGCTGGCGCAGGCACGCGCTGGGCGCGTCCGTGGGGATGGATGACCATCGCTACCCCACGCAGTCCATCGCCAGCTACACCAACTGGCATGGCAGCATCGGGGGTACGCTCAACCTGGGGCATGACACGCTCAGTGCCGCTTTTTCCCATTATCAGTATCATCTTTCCGCGACCAATCTGGGCGTGTACGGCGTGGTCTATCCCGTGCCCTATCAGGTCAATGACGGGCGGCTGACCTATACCAAGGTGTTCGGGCGCTTCAGCCTGATCCCGGCCTTTGATTATCAGGATTTCTCGTTCGGGACGGCACCGGGGCCGATCTCCATTGATTACGGCACCATCAGCCACAAGGTGGAAACCGGCTCACTGACCTCGCGCTTCGCGTTCTCGCCGGGGAATTCGGCGGTTGTGGTTTTCCGGGGTTCCGCCGCGCAGTATGATGCGGCCCTCCAGGCCTCGACCAACAACTATGCCGACGGGGCAGGTTTTGCCGGGGTGGATTTCCGCAGCGGACAGGTCTGGCAGTACCGGCTGCTGGTGGGGGGTGAGACGCGCAGCTTTGCCAACGGCTACAGCCCGTCCGTCAGCACGCCCACGTTCGAGGTCAACGTATCATGGATGCCGCGCAGGATCGACACGGTCAACCTGACGGCCGGCCGCCACCTGAGCGACCCCGAAACCCCCTTTGCCCGTAACCAGGTGATTACCGACGTGCGCCTGCAATGGGACCATGAACTGCGCCATAACGTGTTCCTGCGCGCCTATGGCGAGTTTGGCGAGAGTGATTCCCAGTCCAGCACGCAGGTGTCCGGCACGACCTCCACCACACTGGCGGGCAGCCGGCTGCAGAAGCAGATCCATTTTGGCGGATCGGTTTTCTGGAACATCGACCGCCATATTCGCGCCTCCCTGACCTATAACTATGTCAATAACGCCACATCGGGCGGAAACGTGAATTATCTGAACATCCCCGGACGTCTTTCGACGTTTACGAGCAATACGGTACTATTGGGCTTTTCCTTCTCCGGTTAGGGAGAGCCCCGGCGGGGCATCGGAACGGGAGAAGTCGCATTCAATGATTTGGGAGTGGCCATGTTTGCAATGATACGGAATACGTGTCGGCCTGGAATGACGCAGGCAATCGCCGCTACAGCCCTGCTGGCACTGGGGTCATGTGCATCGGCACGGGAACAGTCCTTTGCATCGGTTGATGCGCGCGCCTACCATCTTGGCCCCGGCGACCAGGTGCGTGTCATTACTTATAACGATCCGCAGTTGAGCAATACCTTTACTGTAAGTGACAACGGCAACATCGACTTCCCGCTGCTGGGCGTGGTGCCCGCGGCAGGGGCCGCGCCACGGGACCTGGCGCGGCGCATCTCCTCCAGCCTGGAAAGCAGGGGCATCCTGTTCCAGCCCAGCGTTTCGGTGGAGGTGGCGCAGTACCGTCCCATCTACATCCTGGGGGAAGTCAACCATCCCGGGCAGTATCCCTACCAGCCGGGCATGACCATGCTGACGGCGGTAGCCCTGGCGGGCGGGTTTACCTACCGCGCCATAACCGGCCATGCGACCGATGTGCGCCACGAGGACCTGAATACCGCGCCGCATGAAGGCCGCATTACACGCGCGACCGAACTGCTGCCCGGCGATGTCGTAACGATTGACGAAAGATTTTTCTAGAACCCGAACCCATATGCATAAGGGGATAACATGCCCAGGGCCCGTTCCATCCCCAGCCTGACCGGTGTGCGCGGTGTTGCGGCGCTGTGGGTTTTCATGACCCATTTCTATGGTCTTGCTGCCGACATGCTGCATCAGCCATGGCTGATGAACTCGCTGTTCCTGTTCAATGGCTTTCGTGGGGTTGACCTGTTTTTCGTGCTGTCGGGCTTTATCCTCATGCATGTGCATGAGGGGCAGTTCGCACAGTTGCGCTGGCCTGTCATCCGTGATTTTTTCATTGTCCGTTTCTTTCGCGTCTATCCGCTCAATACTTTTGTCCTGCTTGCGCTGGTGCCGCTTGTATTGTTTGCACCCGGTTATGTTGCCATGCAGCGCCATTATACCGATCCCGCCTTTGCCTACCGCGCGCATAACCTTTCGGTTCCCGGTTTCATCCAGACCCTGCTGCTTGTGCAGAGCTGGACGGTACTGAAACTGGGGGAATGGAACATCGTATCATGGACGCTGAGCGCGGAAGTGCTGGGCTACATCGTGTTCCCGCTACTGGCCATGATGGCCATGCGCGTGGCCAGCATGCGCAGCGCGCTGGCATTGTGCGTGGCAAGCCTGGTCACGCTGGTTGCCATCCTGTTTGCCTGCCATCATGCCAATAACAACCCGACCGGCACGTTTGGCGCCATCCGCATGTTCTTCTGCTTTGCCGCCGGGATCATGCTGTACCGCGCCTATCATCTCGCCCCCGAAGGTACCGCCCGGTACGGGGCGGCCATTACGGTCGGGGCGGTGGCGTTTATTGCCGCTACACTGTTCTTTCCGGTGCTGCCGGTCTGTGATGTATTTGGTTTTGCGGCCCTTGTCTTTGGTCTGGCCTATCAGCGCGGGGCAATCAATGCGTTCCTGTGCTCGGGGCCGGTCATGTGGCTGGGCCGCATATCGTTTTCATTCTACCTGACGCATTACCTGATCATCGGCATCCTGTCCTGGGCCATGGGGGAGTGGCTGCGCAGTCTCGGGTTTGTCGGGGGTATGATGGCAACGATTGCCATATTCGCCGTATGCCTGCTGGCGGGTGTTGCGTGTTACCATCTGGTTGAACGGCCATCGCAGCGCCTGGGGCGGCGTGTCATGCAGCGGGTTGAAGCACATGACGCCCTGACCGGGGCGCAGCGGACTGCATGAATGCCCGTTCAGACGATCATGCCATGGCACGCTTTTCCCTTTTTGACAGACAGGGGCATGGTGCCCACATTTCTGACACACACCGCACATTACAGTGTCACGATTCATATCAACGCGCGGGTGGGCCTGCCCTTTTCCCGCGCGGGCCTGACGGATGGGCCGGCCCGGCTTTTCCGGTCCGGCAGGGCAGGATAATGTGCGGCGTCCCAAGGGAGGAAGGAAGCAAGGAATGCGTATACTCATAACGGGAGGCTGCGGATTTATCGGCTCCGCAGTCGTGCGGCATCTGATCGGCCAGACCGCGCATGACGTCCTCAATGTGGATGCCCTGACCTATGCCGCCAGCACGCAGGCCACGCAGGCGGCTGCCGAGAGCGGGCGCTACCGGCTGGAAGTCGCCAATATCATCGATGCGGCGGCCATGGATCGGGTCTTTGCCGAATTCCAGCCCGATGCCGTGATGCATCTGGCGGCCGAAAGTCATGTTGACCGTTCCATTGATGGTCCCGGTACCTTTGTCAGTACGAATATTGTTGGCACCTATACATTGCTTGAAGCCGCGCGGCGCTGGTGGTCGGGGCTGGATGCGGCGCGGCGCGGGGCCTTCCGCTTCCATCACATTTCCACCGATGAAGTCTTTGGCGCGCTACGGCCCGGTGATCCGCCCTTTACCGAACAGACCGCCTATGACCCGCGCAGCCCCTATTCGGCCAGCAAGGCATCATCGGATCATCTGGTGCGGGCCTGGTACCATACTTATGGGCTGCCCACGTTTGTTACCAATACCACGAATAATTATGGCCCCTGGCACTTCCCCGAAAAGCTGATCCCCCTTGTCACCATCAATGCGATCGAAGGGCAGGAACTGCCGGTCTATGGCGCGGGGCAGAACGTGCGGGACTGGCTGTTCGTGGAAGATCATGCCGAGGCACTGGTGCGCGCGGTGGAACATGGCCAGCCGGGCGAGACCTACGCCATAGGGGCCCGCCAGCCACGCACCAACATGCAGGTGGTCGAAGCGATCTGCGCCATTCTGGATGAACTGCGCCCGGACCCGTCCGGCCCGCATGCGCGTCTGATCCGGCATGTGGCCGACCGGCCGGGGCATGACTTCCGCTACGAGATCGATCCCTCCCATGCCGAACGCGCGCTGGGCTGGCGCGCGCGGCATGATTTTGAACACGGTATCCGCCGTACGGTACAGTGGTATCTTGATAACCGGGAATGGTGGGAAGCCATACGGGCCGCCCGCTATGCGGGCCAGCGCCTGGGGCAGGCAGGAAAGACAATGGGAACAGCAGCATGAACGAACAGATACAGCAGAAGCCGACCAAGGGTATCCTGCTGGCGGGCGGGTCGGGCACCCGCCTGCACCCGATGACGCTCGCGGTCAGCAAGCAGCTGCTGCCGGTTTATGACAAGCCGATGATCTTCTACCCGCTCTCCACCCTCATGCTGGCGGGCATACGCGATATCATGATCATTTCCACCCCGGCCGACCTGCCGCAGTTCCAGCGGTTGCTGGGGGACGGGTCGGATATGGGTGTTACCTTCACCTATCGTGAACAGCCGTCACCCGATGGCATTGCCCAGGCCTTTGTCATAGCCGATGACTGGCTGGATGACGCGCCCTGCGGGCTGGTGCTGGGTGACAACCTGATCTTTGCCGACCATCTGGGCAAGCAGATGCGCGCTGCCGCCACGCGGCCGGTGGGGGCCACGGTCTTTGCGTATCAGGTGCGTGATCCCGAACGGTATGGCGTGGTCAGTTTTGGCGAGGATGGCCATGCACACGATATTGTTGAAAAACCTACCGACCCGGAATCCAACTGGGCCGTGACCGGTCTGTATTTCTATGATGGCAACGTGCGTGAATACGCGCGCGGTCTCAGGCCATCCGCCCGGGGCGAGCTGGAGATTACCGACCTCAACCGGATTTACCTGCAGAAGGGGGCGCTGCATGTGCAGCGTCTGGGGCGCGGCTGTGCATGGCTTGATGCCGGCATGCCCGACAGCCTGATGGAAGCCGGTCAGTTCGTGCATACCATCCAGTCCCGGCAGGGGCTGCTGGTGGGGTCCCCGCATGAAGTGGCGTTCCGCATGGGCTTTATCGATGCCACCCAGCTGGAGGCCTATGCCCGGCGCATGATCAAGACCGAACTCGGGCGTATCCTTATGGAAATCGCCACGGGGGAATTCTGAACATCCGTCCCGTTCCGGCCACCCGGATACAGGGGCAAGCATATCATAAAGTGGTGTTGTCGGGGCTGGATCAGTGTGTCCTTCGCATAAAGGGGGCAGGCTCCGCCCATCGTTTTGACAGGACCTGAAACCGGGGAGAGAATCATGGGACGGGTATCGGCAAAGGTGGCGCTGGTTACGGGGGCTGCGCTGGGTATTGGCAAGGCAACGGCCCTGCTGCTGGCGCGTGAAGGGGCCAGGGTGGTCGTGGCCGACATGAAGGCGCAGGAAGGTCACGCCGTGGTGGCCGAGATCGAGGCAGCGGGAGGGGAGGCCCTGTTCGTGCCCCTCAACGTGACGGTGGAGGAGGACTGGAGCAAGGCCATGGCCGCGATCAAGGCCCGCTTCGGGCGGCTGGACATTGCGGTCAACAATGCCGGTATTGCCTATACCGGCACGGTCGAGAGCACTTCCCTTGCGGACTGGCGTCGGGTTCAGGCGGTCAACCTTGATGGCGTGTTCCTGGGCACCCGTTACGCGGTGGAGGCCATGAAGCCGCAGGGTAGCGGGTCGATCATCAATCTTTCGTCCATCGAGGGGCTGGTGGGCGATCCCACGCTGGCCGCCTATAACGCCAGCAAGGGGGGCGTACGGCTGTTCACCAAGTCCGCTGCCCTGCACTGCGCGCGCTCTGGCTACAAGATCCGGGTCAATTCCGTCCATCCCGGCTATATCTGGACCCCCATGGTGCAGGGGCTTACGTCCGGGACACCGGATCAGGAAGCCGCCCGCCAGAAGCTGATCGACCTGCATCCGCTTGGCCATCTGGGGGAGGCGGATGACATTGCCTACGGAATCCTGTTCCTTGCATCCGATGAATCCAAATTCATGACCGGAAGCGAACTGGTTATTGATGGTGGTTATACCGCACAATAAAGGCGGTTGTTCTGCAGTGTATTCCTGAAGATAAGAAGTAAAAGTTTTTTGGGCGTCGTCTTCTTTCAAAAAGACGACGCCCAAAAACTTTCCGATGCCGGCACTCAGGGGCAGCGGCGCGGGATGTAAGA
>ERZ746981.182-NODE-182-length-46102-cov-15.811841_pt1 | contig 46102 bp, 25 predicted proteins | sample MGYA00374948_ERZ746981 | MGnify/ENA primary metagenome ERZ746981 (study PRJEB28757, sample SAMN06711160) | food metagenome | host: microorganism | place: China:Harbin | collected 2017-01-30 | study: EMG produced TPA metagenomics assembly of the Analysis of...
CCGAGCGGTCTAAGGCGACAGACTCAAGATCTGTTACTCATGTGAGTGCGCAGGTTCGAATCCTGCAGTATGCAATTAATTTTTGACTTTATTTTTTGATTGTCATTTCCAATTCATAATGAACCACTTGAGCAGTTAATGATTTCCATGGTGAAGAGTTGGAAACCACATTTATAATCAATGACAATTACAAATCTAGCACATCTAGCAATATTTCATATTTATCGAGTTAATTGACATATTCATATATAAAAACTTTATCAACACTACTTTTCTTCAGTTTTTCTTGTCCCGATTCTAGGAGGAGGAGGGACAGCGCCAGAACTTGTTTTAGAAATGGCAGATGGACCATCTATGGCTCTTGATTTCTCTGTCTCCTCTTTGAAATAGTCTTCTAGGGCTGATGCCCTACTTTTATCGGATTTTGATTTACTTTTATGCCTAACTTTTCTAGGACTTTTGACAGGAGGAAGAGGAGGCTTTGTTGCAGTGTTTGCATCATCAAGACTGACCTGGGAGTTACTAAATAAAGGTGCTCTAGCAGCCGGACGAAGTAATTTTTCGGTCGCTTGCAGAAGAGTAGAATTTAAAGGTATGGCATCTTTGTTCTGATCAGGATTTCCATTTAGCTGATTTTTTTGGTTAAACATCACACTTCCAGGCGCAAAATTTGGCGGTGGAGAAGATGCTTTTCCCGCAGGAAACTTACCTAGTACTTCAGGAATACGATGTAGAAGACCATACCCAATATCACATCCTAAAAGTCCTCTACCACCCCAGTGTTCATTTGGATATATTGTCACTGGACGTATTATATCATAATCGTGATTATAAACGTAAAGAACCAATGAACAAGGTTCCACGTCGTTGCTATTAGTACTCTGCAGTTTCCATCTATTGTACGCGGCAACAATAACCCTACCTAATAAATCTTCTCCGCCGGTTGATAATTTGCCGTTCTCACAATCAATTATGTATTCATCTGGCAATATTCCTGCGACAGAAGCGGGAGAATTAGGCTGCACATGAAGAATATGCCAAACAAACGAAGAAGCAGATAGTACCGTAAGTTGAAGACTAATTTGTATATTTTTTAACGAAGAACACGTAACAGGCTTCTGATCATTTCTGGAGGTTTGAGGGGAAAGACTAACTTCCTCAAGCTGACTTTTTCTCTCAAGGTGTAATAATCTGTTTGGAATTGTTATTTGCCTCTCAACGCCACCTTTAGCAGACCAGACAGTAAATATAAGATCATCATGATACACATTGATGACAGAGTTTAAATAGTCCAAGAAAAGTGAAAAGTCAACGTTCAATGGGTCAATATTTATCTTGTCAAATTGTTGCTGCAATTCCACCGACTGAACTTGCGGCTGCTCGCCAGGATTCATTCCAGAATATGGATTGCTATTAAGAGCCGTACCTTTTCTGAAAAAAGTTTCTATTGGCTTTCCATTCACTGCGGTAATGAAATCAAACCAACTTTCAAATCCATACTTTTCTCCAAGAGAACCCTTTTCAACATGAAGAACTCTTAATCCAACACCGTCTGTCAAATCCACACCTGGACGATTGTTTATATTAGAGACTCCATTACTGAGATAGTTCGACGCTTGATTTTCGATTGTCGACACAAATTTCTTTGCTAACCCAAACATATTGAAGAAAAAACAAATAGGGTTATGCTTAAATCTGAGGTGTAAGTACTGATAGTGAAATGACTAAAAAGTATTTTCAATTGACATCAGAGACACCTAATAAAGTGTTTACGTATGCAGAAAGAAGACCAAAAAAAAAAAAATTGCGATGACAGTCAAAGCGGCGAGATAGGACTTAACATTTATGGGATTTACGATAATTATACACTAATTCACCGCAAATAAGTCATTTAATATTATTACCGTAATTACAATCAGAAAGCAACAAATCATCTTGATATTGTAACGCAGACGAAATAAGTACTCCCACGATATGTAATCAAATGAGAAGTCCCAATTTGTAGACGGTGTACGGATGCGGTAGGGACAGTCGATTGCTTACAAAAAGGGGAAAATGTGATACCAAGACGGATATAAGTGCTTAGAGAAAAACTTCATTCGCCTGCTGATAACATCTTTTACAAATTCCGTTGCACATGGTTACACCAACAAAAAACCTATTTGCAGAACGTTTGAACTTAACAGATCAATATATAACAAGGGTTGTGTGTGTAGACATTTTGTATTTGCACTTTATTCATTGAGGAGGCTTTCTACAATGGCTAAACCAGTATATACAGATGATCTGAGCACTCAGGTCATTAAAGTTGATCGGGATTCGATTCACTTTTCACCCGAGGGGAAGCTATCAGTTACAGATACAAGCACCGAGAATGCGTTAATTAAGGCCGCTAAAATTTTGCAGCAGCCTGGTGGTGTTGTTGCTTTCCCTACAGAGACAGTTTATGGATTAGGTGGTTCTTCACTTTGCACGGAGAGTGTAAAAGCAATATATGCAGCAAAACACAGACCGGCAGATAATCCATTAATTTCACATATTTCATCTATCGAGATGTTAAGGAGTAAGCTTTTGGCCCCGGGCCAGGAGATACCAGAGGTATATAAACCTCTCATTGAAAAGTTTTGGCCTGGCCCTTTAACAATTGTGCTTCCGGTTGGGGATTCAAACAAAAGCCCCATCTCACCTGCAGTCACAGCACATGGACCCACATTCACAGTTAGAATGCCTGTTCATCCAATTGCTCGTGCTCTTATTTCGATTAGTGGCATACCAATAGCAGCACCATCTGCAAATGCATCAACACGTCCTTCTCCAACTCAGGCAGCCCATGTTTACCATGATCTTAAAGGCAGAATTCCACTTATTTTAGATGGGGGTGCATGTGATGTTGGCCTTGAAAGCACTGTGGTAGATGGTACTGTCGATCCACCAATGCTTCTTAGACCCGGTGGAGTTCCAATGGAGAAAATTAAAGAGGTTGGAGGACCTTTCTGGCAGAAGATTATTCATGTGAAAAAGGTGGCAGGAAAAAATGAACCAGTGAGGACTCCCGGAATGAAATACAGACATTATTCGCCTACGGCACAGGTTGTGATGTTCTTAAACTGTGGAAATGGTACAGATGCGACCCACAACTATATTGCTGAGCATCGGTTGAATGGGAAGAAGATTGCACTTCTTCGCTCTAAGCGGTTTGCGGATCCGGAAGATGGAGTTTTCCAAGTTGTGAGAGATTTGGGCCGTTCAGGAAAAGCTATACAGAAGAATATGTTTGCGGAACTCAGGGAGGTTGATGAGTTAGGAGTTGATTACATATTTGTTGAAGGTGTTCCGGAGGATCACGAGGGTTTGGCTATCATGAACAGACTGACAAAGGCATCTAGCGTAATAGTGGATGGGGGAAAGGAAACAATCAGAGGTCGTGATTAAAGGTGGATGAGTAATTATATAGAGCCACACTCCCGCTGATTTGCGGGATATAATAAATGACTAGAATATGAATGGGATATATGCTGAGGATGACAAAGCAAAACATGCCACCTGTATAACATCATAAAAAACTACAACAAGGAAGCACGAACAAAAAGATATAGCAACCACTTTATTTCTTATCCCAGGTAGCTGTATAAATTATAATTTAACACTATATATTCAACATTTTCCAAAAATCACAACTCATCGTGGTTTTCCCCATTGATAACACCTTGGACCTTGGCCAAAAGGGCATCCTTTTCCTTCAAGACGAATTGTTTGGCCTCTCCAATCTTAGCGTAAACTGCAGCCATAGGATCAGCTTCTTCAGTCTTTGGGGCTTCCTTGGCCTTCTCGGCATCAGATGAAACTGCAGCCGCGGTGGTAGTCGTAGTTGTTGAAGTAGTTTCCTCAGAAGAAGATGCAGAATCAACAACACTTTCGCCAGCCTGCTTCTCTTGCTTTTCCTCTTCGGCCTTCTCCTCCTCTGCAGCCTTCTTTTCCTCCTCGGCCTTTCTAACAGCCTCCTGCTCATCATGCAAAGCAACTCCATCAATGTTCAAGCTTCCCTTTTCCTTGATGAAATTGGCCATACCTTCCAAAGTTCTCTGTCCCTGGAATTCAACTGGCTCAGAACCATCAGCTGGATACAAGATCAAGGTTGGGTAACCCTGAATATCAACACCAGGAATATCATTGGCAGTGTGGTCAATCTCAGCCAAAACAACCTTGTCTTTGGAAGCTTCATCGGCAGCATAAACATCAGCCAAAGCCTTGAAAATAGGTGCCAAACGCTTGCAGTGACCACACCATGGTGCGTAGTACTTAACAAGCACATCCTTTGGCAATGCAATGATTTTGTCATGCTCGTATCCAACCAAGTGGTAAACGGAGCTGTTCTGAACCTCTGGAATTGGTTCTGACTTAACAATTGGGTCCAACTTGCCGGCAACAAAGTCAGCAACGAAGTCAGGAATCTTGTCGTTGTCGAGCTCTGTGTCCTGGGAGATTCCGTACTTAAGGTTTTCCTTGACGTCATGAATGACAAACAATGGGAATTTCTCCTCCATGTTCAAGTTCTTGGCATGGACACCAAACTTAGTGGCGTCCAATCCAGCAAAGTTAATCTTTCCTCTGTATTCTCTGGCAAGCTTTTGCATTAATGGAGCAACTTCACCACGCTGCTCAACCTCATTGTAGAAGTAGTATGCAAGTGGAATGTCTGCAGCCATGTAAGCACGGAAAGAACCACCATTAACCTCGCCGAACAATGGCTTAGCCTCGACTTTGATGAAGTCAACCAAATTATCCTTGTCAATAATCTTGCCCTCAAAGATAGATGCATCGGATGATTCTTCGTCCGGTCTGAAGATAACATAACCAGGTCTCTTTCCGCTCTTTGGAGCATACTTGTCCACAAATTCGGAATTGTTGGTGCTGAAGAAGGTGAAATCATCTCTCAAAGAGTTTGCAATGGTGAAGAAAGTATCATTACCCACAGTGACACCTTCAGGAAGAACCTGAAGAACAATGACATCCTTAAGATTGTCAATTGCCTCCTGAAGATCAGCAGCGTCATCGAAAACAGAAACAGCTGGAAGGCTCTGCTTGATCATGTAGCTCACGATGGAATCGGATTTTCTCTCACCAGGATAATCAGTAAATGCATCAGGGGCTCCTCTAAACACTTTAACTGTCGGGTAACCTCTGACCTCGTACTTAGAGCACAAATCCCTTTCTTGTGTGCAATCAACTTGAACCAAAGGAATATCCTTCTTAGCCAAAACATCAGCAGCAGCAACGTACTCAGGTCCCAAGTGCTTACAATGACCGCACCATGGGGCAAAGAATTCAGCCAAAACAAGTGGATGTGTTGACACGAAATCTTCAAAGTTCTCACCATTAAGTTTGACAACAGAAGAATCTTCTGGAGCAACAGCTGCTGAATCATCAGCATGAACGAAAACAGCCGAAGCTGCAGCTATAAGCAATGATCTGAAAAGCATCCTATTATATGTATGTGGATGATTGTGATGTTTTCAAAAAATTGAAGCTAACTTATGTTTCAAAAGTGAAGACAAAATACAAAGTGTTGCGTTAGGGGGGAGAATGCGTTTAAATAAAAATGAAATAAATAAAATAGGCACTGTACAAGTGTATTGAATTTTTCGGCGTCAGAGAACGGTGGAAAAGAAAGCAAATAATGGTCAGAGCACGCAATATTCGATTTCTAATAATGATAACATTCGCATTACTCGAGGCGCCCATTGCTGAAATGTGCCAAACGAGAAGGAGAGAGGGGAAAAAAATGGAGCAATTGCTGAATAATGCAACTTTTGGGGATGGGGGCTACGTGTTCTGAACAACCAGGCAAACGGTAAAAACTATTCCAATGAAGCCACGTGAATTTTAGTTCGCGTCCAACACGGAAAAAGCGCCTTTAACATCATTCCTACATGCTTTACTGGTATTAGAAAGACGTCGTTTAAACGGCTAGATCCAGGGCAGAGATGGCCTGTTAATAGCTGCATGCAACAGATACGTATATTACCTGAATTAAAGAACGTATGATTTATCTTCTCTTCATTTCGACTAACTTGTTTGGTCCTTTGCCTAGCATTCGTTGCATTACGTAATATTAGTAATACAAAGGTAACTACACTGTTGGAATTTGGTGTACGGATGCACGTGAAAGAAAGATAAATCTAAGAAGTAAGTTGGATTGGGATGAAATCATTTTTTTTTTTTTTTTCATTTTACTTCTCAATTTTTCTTAGCTGCAGCAATCTGGCATTGTCCGATGCTGTTATCAAGCGATAAACACTCCTGAGTGCAATCTGCTATTAGATACTAATCACTGCGCATTTCACATCTATGTGGAAATTAAAGAAATAACAGCGTTAGAGTAAATACAAATTTAAATAAGGTACGGCATTTTGTTCTGATTGATATTTTTTTTTGGACCGATCTTATCAATTAGCTACATTCATTTTGACAGCATCACAGTATCAATTTTTTTTTTGCCTTCATTGTTGAATCTAACTAGAAGGAGTTCATTCTTGTAAAATTCTGACACCTTTACGATGTGTGCTCGACATGTCAAAAAGCAGACACCCTCAAAGGCATGCACAAAGTTGCTGAACGAGGCTATTTTGCCTCATTCTGAGGTGAATAATGCACAGATAGTGAAAATCATTATTCAGTATTTCCAGGAATTGGGAACGCCGGAGTTTCAAAAGCTTGCCAAAGACATTTCGTCCACATGTGGGATAATACCAAATAATAAATCGTATACAGAGCTTTCGAAGTTAATCATTTCGAACCCTTCGGAGTGCGATTTGGCTGAAGAATCAACTATGCGTAAAGTGCAGGAGATTATAGAAACCATAAAAGAAACAAAAAGGGCGGAATCGGGGCTAAAATTCTTGAGCTCGAAGATGACTCATGAGACTGTGGAGGCTCTTATATACAAACATTTGTTCTTAGAAGCACTTTACATTGATAAAAATTCCACAAGGGCGCTTTCTATATTACGAAGAATCCAAGAAACCGATGATGACTTGAAGGGGCAGTTGAGTAAATTACTTTTGGACTCTCCGAAGGATTCACAGGTACGCAGGGAAAATGATATATCCTACAAACAACTGTTAGACCGCCTTGATTGGGAAGTTGGCGGAGATATCACGTGCTCAAGACGGACTTTGCTACACGAAATAAGAAATTGGTTGCCTACATTGGAAACTGCAGATCCCCATCGTCTTCCCGTCCTCATGGATAAGGCATTGAAGTACAAACATATGCAGGATCCTTACTTTTACCCTCCAATTGATCATTGCAATGAGACAATTGAACTTTTTAGGGATTGTAAATCTCTTTTGAGTCGTGAAGAGAGACTTGATAGGCTTCCAATTCATATTAAACAGACATTGGAGGAACACAAAGATGAAATTTGGTATGTATGCTACTCGAATAACGGAAAATATCTTGCAACAGGATCCGTCGATCATGATATCATAATTTACAATGCCGACGATGGATATTCGGTTTTTCGGCGACTAGTAGGTCATTCTGGGTCAATCGTCTACTTATCATGGTCTTTTGACGACGAGAAGCTTATAAGCACGTCGTTCGACCAGACTGTACGGATATGGGACGTGAATACAACGCAGTGCAGGACTTTACCAAACCAGAACTTTTTTAAGTCGTACATTCGAATCTGGCCTGCCGAATTTGTGGGATCTAACTATGACTTTGTCTTTGGCTCCCCTGATAAGGAACTTGCGATATTTGACGGTGAAGGGTATGTGTTGCATGATTTCGGGACAGAATACAGGATAGATGACATTACAGTGTTGAGTAAAGATCTCATGGTTGCTATAACACACTCATTTGACATTTTATTGGTTAGGATAACGTCTAGCAAGTATGAAATTCTTAACACGATACATGTTGGAATGAGAATGACGGCAGTTTCACATGCTCCTAACGACAGTACGCATTTTCTTGTGAGTGCAAAGCCAGATGAACTACAAGTATGGAATGTTGCAGATCCACTAATACCTTACGTGGAGAATAAGTATTATGGTTTTGAAGGTTCTGATTTTGTTATTAGAAGCTGCTTATTTGATGAGTATTTGGTATTGAGCGGTTCCGATAACGGTCGTATTTATGTCTGGAACCGCAAGCTCGGAAATTTAATAACGACTTTGCCTGGACATAAGTCATTGGTGAACTGCATTGCTTCGAGACCAAACCCCGATAATACCAGATCTTCATGCGAATGGGCTAGTGGAGGTGACGATGCTAAAGTGTTAATTTGGGGATACAACAAATAAATATTAGGTAGTCTTTTTCTTTTTATCAAAACAATTGCTCGCTTATGCATAGAATATATCTATTTTGGTATGGTAGCTAATGAATCAAAACTTTGGTTAACGACCATTCGTAGCCACTTTGGCGGCACGTGAAGCCGAAAGTGTTGCAGCCTCTTTAACTCCCCTATCGACCTCAACTCCGTACCAAAAAATGGGAATAGACAACATCAAAAGACCCAAAAGCACACCAAAGCAATATCTGATTTCATGTGTGGCATCTATGACAAGCCCAACTAGGAAAGGTCCCAAAACGGACGAACCTTTGTCGGTGATACTAAATAATGCAAAGAAAACAGACTCCTGACCTATAGGAATGAGCATGGAGTACATTGAGCGAGATATCGTTGCAACACCGCCCAATGAGAAGCCATACCAAATGGCAAGAATGTACATTTCACCAGCATGGTGCAAGCCAATGGTATCAAAGAAAAATCCTAGTATTCCGTACAATGGAATAACAGAGGACCATAAAATAATGACTAAGAGCATGGACTTAATGTCTATGCCAAAATTTGTCTGGATGTAGCCGGGAATAAAGCCTGAGCCTACAACAGCCGAAATCATTGCAAGAATACTGATTCGAGATAACTGAATCGTATTCATTCCAAGCTCAGACTTGGCAAACAATATTGCCGCAGAGTTAATTGTTGTGAGTGAGTCCGAAAGGACAAACCAGCCCAAAAGGAAGCATGTGATGTCTCTGAGCTTCGATGCCTGGTGAAATGCATCAACAAGTGTGAGAAAACCCTGCTCAACATACACTTTCACAACTCGGAGCTTGTATTTAAGCACGGCCAATTGGTACTGAACAATAGAGTACTCCTGTCTTACTGGATGCGATATGTAGCTCAAGTCCAAGTCTGGCGAAGCACGTGACTTCAAAAAAGCACAGATAGGTATCTGGAAGAGAAGCCACCACAAACCAACAAATCCAATAACAACCTTCACCGGCCCCATCACCGAAACTTTGCCATCTGCTTTATTTCGGATTGCCATAAGCATCAGCATTGTGCCTACCTGGACAATTAATGCTGCAACATATCCAGAAGCAGCCCCAGCCCCGGAAATCTTCGAAGAAAGTTCTCCAACTCTGGTGTTGACTGTTGAAAGAGTCAATTGATCTTCTTCAGTATTTTCATCATCCTCTGTGGAAGGTATATTTCTTAAAGTTCTGATATCTCGGCTATTGTTGACGAGAACAGACAAAAACGAATTTCCACACACATTCACGCATCCATAAGCACTATTAGCCACAATAGCCAAAACTGATGCTGCATAATATCCATCAGGTCGCACAAACCAGTAACACATGGTTGTTAGTGCACCAAATATACCAAACAGAATGAGAAATGTCTTCCGATACGATCCCCGATCAGCTGCTCCAGACATTGCAATAACGCAAATCGTCTGGATAAGAACAGAAAACGAAAAAGTGTAGAGTGCGTAAGATGACGTATCGATATACAGCTTACCGTTGAAAATAGAAAGCACACACGATGCATCATTTGGTGCGCTTGCTAACGCGCTTGATGTATTATTCATCATTGGGGGAGGAAGTGGCATATTACCATCTCCAGGATCGCCTCTCGACCCCTTACAGGGGCTTATCTTATCTCCAGACTGTACTCCATTATCACGGGCTATCTGCTCTAGAATAATCGGAACATATGTACCCACACAACTCACTATGAAGGGCTCAGATGCCCAAGCATACAGACACCAGCCTAAAATCTCAAGCTTGCTTGTAGGTGCAGTGTTATCATTCAAATTTGCCTTATTATTGTCTATATCTTCATTATGTTGTCCAGTATTATCTGAATAACTAGTATCTTGATGCACTAATGGCGATTCGCTGCTTACATCATCGTCTAAACCTGTATTATTATCCAATCCAGCCATTTTATTGCTAGGATAAGGCTTACTCTAAAAATATAACTGCTGGATGAACAAATTTAACATCCAATGATGAATAAAAGTGACGCGATTAATATGGAACCGTCAATTGATAAATGTACACTTTTTTGGAAAAAACGTAATGGGAAATGGCGGTTGATATGTGCTAATACGTAAACAGGCAATATCAATATGTGCCAATTTTAAACGAGAACACATGCCAAATAAAATAATCTTATCGCATTCTGATAAAAAAAAAGTCGTGTATCAATTGACAAAAATATAAATAAATTCTCCTACGACATTTTACTTACTTTACATACCTACATCTAATGTCAATTACCAATTAGAATCCGTACAATATATATATAAATAGATAAAGCCAAAAAGATCTCTATTAGGTACCCGAAACGTCTATCAAAAAAGATCGGATATAAAAGTTGTCAAGTAGCTGAAAAGCAACCCCATAATCTTTTCGGGCATAGAGTGGAAATATATGGAAGTCATGAGAAGCATCCAGTACCACAAACCAACTAAAATGAGTAAGAAAAAATACCCGTCAAATGTAACTAGATGCTTGAATATATCAAGATAGTCTCCCTGGTGCCATTTCGATCTCACATGACTAACCATCCTCTTGAAACGGACAACTAACTCTTTTCCCGAGTAGAATGTGAAGAGTGCTGATAAAAGAAAAGATGAGCTCAATGTAAGAATATAGACGTGCCCCGAAGGATCATGGCCACCAATCCAACGGCCTCTCATACTTCTGCATTGACTGGAAGATATGGAATTTGACCAAAGTAAGATGCCCTCCTTAATACTTTCTGAATTTAAATCATCTATGTTCAAGGATGACACAACTTTATCCATTGTAGTCCCCATTGGTGAAAGGAGATTTGAAATGGATCCCTTAACTTGATTCTGTGGAATATTATAGCAGGAACCGCCAGTGAGTAAAAAAACACGATCCATTATGGGCAAACCGAAAAACCACTGGCTGTAAAAATACCAACAGACTGTAACAATGGCATACTTCTTTAATGATGCAATAGTACTTTTTATTAGAGTCTGCCTGTCTGCTTTTTTCGTTGAATCATGGAAGGCGCTATAAATCAACATCAAGTATAGAACAGTGGTCCAAAACCAGCCATTCTTGACAAATATTACGTTGAAAAAGTTCCGTTTTGTTGTAAAGTAATTCTTCGCCATCTCATCCGGAGACCCAAGAGCAATCAGTTGTCCTAGAAGTAAAATGAATGGGTAGCATCCCAATATGAAAATCTCCAACTTGTCTATTTTGAGAGTTTTGGAAATAAAATCAAGCTTGCTATTTACCACGGCTAGATCGGTCGATATACGATGCATTCTGGGGTTAGTCGTCATCTCTATTGCGCATATGTGATTTCTTGATCCAAACAGAGTGTGTTAATGAAATAAAAAAAGCATGTATTGGTTAGATAAGAACTTGAAGATCTGAGCTGTCATCTTTAATGGGGTATGGCTCAACCGGGGTACGGGTGCAGTGAAATGTTGGGGAAGCTCATCAGGTAGCTGCATTTTTATTTTCTTTTTGATTTTAATTGTGCTTATATTTTTCTCGATTATTCTCACCGATAAAAATAGGCTTAAGGGCTTTGGGGCAATTATTGTTGTAATCAATTATAATTTGCCAACAGAAACTTGGACCTAAAGGGATTGTAATTTATAACGGAATACACATATTTATAATGTCGGCAACGAACGAGGAACTGCCGAGTAGGTGGGAAATAGAGCTAGAGGTTAGTGTTCTTACTCAGTGGCATAGATAAGACTAAAATGTGACGTATACTAACATATCAAAAGATATAGTTTGTCCAATCACTTGCGAACATGCAATACTTGACATACTTGGCGCAGACGGGTCATTTGGAAGATCCCAGATTTTTAAATTATCTCAAGTACCTCGAGTATTGGAGACAACCAGAGTATGCGAAACAGTTGGTATATCCAGACTGCCTACACATCCTTACACTTCTACAGTCTGAGGAATTCCGGAAGCAAATATCAAAGTTTGAGGTGAGCTCCGTGATTTATAACGACATGGTCGCCAGATGGAAAGCACCTTTGGAGAAGGAAGGAGATAGAGTACAGCTGGATGGAGTACCTAATGGGGAAAGCAAAGAACAGACAACAGATAAGAAAGATGAAAAAGACCAAGAGGAGTTGGACAAAGAAGTTGGGGTGGACGAAGGAGCGAAAATTAAAGAGGATGCAGATGCGATGGATATCGATAAGCAATAGAGAGAGGTAGATATAGAATGATTGAATTAATGGACAGATATGAATGAAAACGGAGTTATAAAGGTGGAGAAGAAGACATATATTATGATGGATGCAAATCTAAAGAGGAAGAACGGTGGGTTTAGAAACACGCCAGGCACCAACCGGCAAGCTCTGAAGCCTCAAGGCCGTTTTCCGAAGCCATCCATAGTACAAAACAAGTCCCAAGACAATGCATAATAAGTTCGTGACATAGTAACCGTCTCTTTCCAAGGTGCAAATGCCGCCATTTGCGATACATTGCTGCTTCATATCACTTGCATAGCAGTTGTAGAAGGATTCGGACTGGAATATGTTGCTTGGGGAGGAATTCTTGGCATCAGGTATGCATGTGGCTTTGGAAAATTTGTCGATAAGCGAGAGAACGATGATTTTCGGCCACTGACCTCCCATGTTAGAGAGTGTGTTCAAGGTAGTCATGTATGTTCCACCAATGGCAGGATCGGCGATCTTTGTATGAAATGCACTGATACAAACAAACTGTACTGTAGACATAAACGAGCTCAAAAGATGCTGCCCAATAACGCAGAGAAAGTAGAAAGTGCCGATTTTTCCCGATTTCGGGAAGCGGGCAACAAGCAACTGTCCAAGTAATGCAGCTGCAATCCTTCCTAGGTAGCCATAAAGCCAAGGTTTGAGTGGTTCCGAGCCGGAAGACCATCTTGCCACATAGTAACCGAAGACAATCTCAAATGGGAAGTCGATCAATACAGTTATGGCGAGATCTTCTCTGGAAAAGCCCTTATCCAAAAGTTTCAAGTCCGTGGCACCTTCGTTTGCCTGAAATGCGATCTTACACACCAAAAGAAGACAGATGAAAGTGCGGACGTTCCTGAGTTTAATCACACTAAACATTCTTCTATACACCTCTATTGGGGACCGAACTGCCGCCTCATCTGATGCATTTAGAACCGCTGATGTTGTGTGATCGTCGTTTTTCTTTCTCGCGGTAAAATCGCTAAGCTCGATGGAAGAGTCACCATCGGAATTACTTAACTGAGGATTTTCTGGTACAAGCAATGCAATGATAAATGTCACAACCAAGTAGAATACACCCGCCAGCCTCATATACTGACCCAATGTGATAACACCTTCTGTACTTGGCACGGACCGCAAATACTTGTTGGCGAAGTTCGGAGAGTTAAACGCCAAAAAAATGGTGAAACTCAAAAAATAGCCGATATTGATTCCCACCGTCTGTGCGGTAGACGCATAACTCAAGGCATTCTTCGAGAGGATGGTCAATGCCCATCCATCCACGGCAATATCCTGTGTTGCACAAAAAAATATCAATATGAAAAACCACCAGGCCAATTTCGCCAAGTTCTGAGACAGAGACTCAGGTTTCATCAAGTCATCGATTTTCCAGCCCATCAGTAAGAGACAGAATCCGGAGAGCACCTGAATTGGGATGATCCACGACCGTCTTCTTCCTATACGTGGCGAATATATCGAGTCAACCAACGGAGACCACAACAATTTCATGGCATATGGATAAGTGGCTAAAGAGAAAATCCCCACTTGCGAGTAGCTGAGATCGGCGGTCTTGAGAAGAAATGGCACTGATCCAAATGCTAGCCCAATTGGGATTCCCTGGATCATGTACAAGATGACTAGAAGCACAAATCTTGGTCTATCCTCAGCAGGTAAGTTTTGATACTTTGATGACGCGTTTGACGCGTACATTTCAGGTGGTTTTCCCCTGGAATCATGCGGATCGACTTTTTTATCCTTGTTTATAAATGGTTTCCAATCACTAGACTGGCCGGCCAACTTATTTTCCTCGGATTTACGTGCAGGGGATCGATAAAGTTCCGACATGCCTTCTTCGTGTCTATCGGCCGTATTACTGAAGCTTTTTCCAGAATTATCCAGAAAATGTGCCTGCTCCTCACCGTCAACCACCATATTTAATATCAGGCGATGCAACTAGTTGAGGTGAATTTGATTTCGGCACAATCGAGCTGAAATTCAGTGTGCTAGTCTGGAAATCGTGGTGTAGAACATATGCCGTGCTGTATTTATGCCAAGCTTGAGAATGGAGGAAAAAAGGAAAGAGAGAAAAAAAAAATATCACGGCAGAGGGATGTGATGGCTTGCCGATTAGTGGGAAATTCGCATCCTTATCAGAAAAGAAGCTAGTACAAGTGAATGACTACACAGATGTGGTATCACTAATTATATTCCTTTCAACTTATGGACCTATGAGGAATTGTAAAAACGCTGGACAGATCAAACCACTCTTTCGAGGATTAACATCTAGATATATGCTAAACTGGATTTCTATTAAAACGCAGTCTCAACTGCAATAAAACTAACGTACACTATATTAAATCTATACCGAATGACATGAAAAACGAAATGTAAAGCAACAATTCAAAGCGATCACTGCATGGTGAAATGTGTTCATTAATTAATTTAGGAGTTTCCGGATTTGTGCCAAATAGGCATCGATGAAACTGAGCACCTTCTCCTTAAGATCATTGGATCCCACTATTATCACAATAAAGCCATCTGATCCCACGTCATATTTTAGCTGCCCTTGGTTTGGATACGCTATTTGCTCATCAAACGAATCGAAGAACTTATTTATGCCTGTGAATGACGTAATTCCCTCTAGTATTTTCCCCTTAGCCTCTGATTGATCGACGCTTATATCTGTACTCGATCCTTCAGCTTTGCCAATATCTTTCTGGACCAATACCAGGACCCGAAAGTCGTTTTCTGCCTGATCTTGTGCTGGTTGTTGTTCGTTTATGTAGACTAGATCTTCACTATCTTGGGACATGCTTTTATCAAAATATCAAACAGGTAAAAGCCGGATCTTATTCAAACAAGGATTCAAGATGTTGCGTCGCTTTATCCTAGTAAGCTTACCTTGCTTGAAGTGAATACCAGAGACTCGGGTGAACTCTTAACTGTGATTAAAGCTGAGGGACTCAATGCTGAAAAATTTAGGAGTCTTTGCAATGTACGGGTGTGCGATTATACAGTCGCGCTTTTTTCTTTGTCTAAAGATAAACAGGACTGACTGCCGTTTAGTTACTTAACATTAAACAACTAATTGGCTGCAGTAGTAAAACCTACGGGGGATCAGGCTGGTGAAATTGCTGTTTCTGTGATGTGTTCGGAAGATTTGAAGAACCCAAAACGCTTAAAAGACTTGGAGGACCTAGAAGATTCGGGAGATGAAAAAAGTTCAAAAGATCTAGTAGATACAATACATTCGGATAGTGAACACTTACAAGAGGATGACAAAAAGACAGAGATGGAAGATACAAACAATAAGCTGGTTGAGGAGTTGGGCCAGCTAAAAAAAATGAACTCTGCAATATCAAGCACAATTGATTCAATCCGGGCGATAAGTGGAAATATAGACAAGATGATGGAGAATACGTCAAACGCAAATAAAATGGTCGACATATGGTCGCAGTTAATATTGCGTGACGAGCAGATAACCAAAATGATGTCAAGTGAAGAGACTAGAGGTGTATGGAGGTCGCCTGAACAATTTGAGAAGGAGATTGAGGAGAGAAAGAAACGGTTGACACAGTTAAAAGAGCAATATGGAAAGCTAAAACGCCGACGGAAGAGGGTGTGGTGATGAAGGAAGATGAGGTGATGTTAATATCTAATGCATTCAATATTTATTGTGGAATATGAAGAAGAATATCTTCTTTATACATGTTTCTTGACAGTACAAGAACTAGAGCGGTAACATTCTGTAAAGGTAAAATCAATTAGTCTGGGAAGTGAGGAAAGACGAATAAGGAGGATAATTGGCGGGAAAGGGGGACAAAGTGGGATGGGAGTAAAACCCGGGGGTGTAATATGCATACAAGCATGTATTAGTAACGCGGAGAAAGAAAAAGGAAGGAATGTTTAGATACGCATGGTTGAGTATACTGAGATGAGTAAATAAGGAATAGTTTTATAGTATGAATTCAGCAAATGAAACTAAGTAGCTAAATGTGGGGAAACCACTCTAACATTCTGCCATTAGAATGTGCTATCAAGGCAATTATGCAAGGTAACTAAGATAGCATGAGCTGTTGTATCACACACGTATACCAAATGAGAGAATACTAATCGCAATCCCTGCAAATCAGCTCGTTCTATCTTAGAATGCAACAAATAAACAGGCCAGCAAAAATGGCGATGCAGTGCCTATTTAAGGCAGCAACAAGTAACATGCAGTTAAGGTCGCTACAATGAAATGATAAAGACTGGTTTCAGAGAAATATAATTAAACTAGCAGCGTACAGCTTGCTAAGGATGAAAAGAATTAAGTAGCAATCAAGCATCAGAAATACACTTGAGAAGCAATGGTAGTCGTATTTCACGTAATTAAGATGTCTAGTCACACATGGCAGTTGTACATACCACACGGTCCAGCAGTGATAAAAGTGCCCTGTAACTAAGTGCAAACTCGAAAGGGAAGAGTACGCACTCCCCACTATGTCCTAAGACCAAGTTAAAGCTACTCTACCCCGATAATGTGGAAATCAATAAAAACTAGATAACTAAACGCAAACTCAAGCATCAGGAGTACCAGGATGGCCCAACTTGACAAGCAAGTCGCCTCCCTCGACGTTCTCGTCCTTCTTGATGAAAATGTCAAGAACACGGCCGGCAGTAGGAGCAGAGACCACCATCTCCATCTTCATGGCACTCAAAACACACAAGGGGTCGCCCTTGGCAACATCGTCGCCGACGTTGGCCTTGACCTCGACAATAACTCCGGACATCGGCGAACCGACCTCGTTTGGATTGTGGCCGTCAGCCTTAGGCTTGGTAACCTTCTCGATACCGGCCTTCTTGTCCTGGACGGCGACTTTCCTCATCTCGCCGTTCATCTGGAAGTAGACGTCTCTTGTGCCAGTTTCCTGGTTCAAGTCGCCGACAGCAATAAGCTTGATGATGAGGGTCTTTCCTTCCTCGATGTTGACGTTGATCTCCTCGCCGATCTTAGGAGCAGCGAGGAAAAAGCGGGTTGGCAGCACGGACAAATCACCGTACTTCTCAAGCACAGACCTCCAGTCCTCGTAGACCTTCGGATACATGTTGTATGAGGCGACGTCGCACTCGTCGATCTCCGGGCCAAATCTGGCATGCAAGTCGTTTCTGACCTGCTGCAAGTCGAAGGGCTTCAACTCGAGCCCCGGCCTGCAGGTGAGCTTTCTCCTCTTGCCCCGGAGCACGTTTGTGCGGAGAGGCTCCGGGAACCCGCCGTAAGGAGTGCCCATGAGTCCCTGGAAGAAGTCGAGCACCGAGTCCGGGAAGTCCAACTCCGAGGCCAACCTCTCGACATCTGGGCCCGAGAGGTGGTTCGACACCATAAACTGGGCCAAATCACCCACCACCTTGGATGTCGGCGTCACTTTCACGATATCGCCGAGCAACCGGTTGGCTTCTGTGTATGCTGCCTTTGTGGCTGCCCACTGGTCACCCAAGCCGACCTGCTGTGCCTGGAAGATCAAGTTGGTGAGCTGACCGCCCGGAATCTCCGTCTTGTAGACCTCCGGGTCGGGGCCCTTCAAGTCAGCACCGAAGCACGAGTATAGCAACCGCATCTCGGCCCAGTAAGCGTCCAACTCACGGGCTGCAGACTCCGGAATGCCCGTGGCAAACCGGCCATCGACCGCGGCAATGAATGCAGACATCGAGGGCTGCGATGTGAGCCCACTCATGGAGTTCACGGCACAGTCTACAACATCGACACCGGCCTCGGCAGCTGCAACGTACGTGGACACGCCTGTTCCGGCGGAATCGTGCGTGTGCAAGTGGATTGGCAAGTCTGGGTAGGCCTTGCGAATGCTGCCGATGAGCAAACGAGCTGCAGCAGGCTTCATGGTACCGGCCATATCCTTGATGCCGAGCACGTGGGTGCCCATCTTGACGATCTGGCCCACGGTCTGCATGTAGTAATCGAGATTGTACTTCTTGCCTAGCTGTAGCATGTCTCCCGAGTAGCACACGGTGGCCTCGACTACCCCGCCGGCCTTTTTAACTGCATCAACACCCACCTTCAACTGCTCCAAGTCGTTCAACGCGTCGAACACACGGAAAATGTCCACGCCGTTGTCCTTTGCCTGCTTCACGAAGTGATCGATCGCATTATCGGGCAAGGACGCGTACCCAACACCGTTAGCACCCCGCAAAAGCATCTGGAATGGGATGTTAGGCACGGCAGCACGCATCTTGCGAAGCCTCTGCCATGGGTCCTCGTGCAAGAACCGCATCGACACGTCGAACGTCGCGCCTCCCCAGCACTCAAGTGCAAACGCGTTAGTGAACGCGTAAGCGGTCGATGGGGCGATGTTCAAGAGGTCGATCGTCCGCACACGGGTCGCTAGTAACGACTGGTGGGCGTCTCGCCACGTGGTGTCCATGATGAGAACGCCGTTGTTGCGGCGGACGCGGCGGGCAAACTCCTCCGGGCCACCGGACACGATGACGTCGCGCCAGCCGGACGAACGGGCTGGAGGGGGAAGCGAGGCGACGTCGATCGACGCACCGGTTGCCGGGTCTGTGATCGCCGGGATCTCGGCCTCCTCGTGCAACCGGGGCACACCAACCTGGCCCTTGACTGAGGACCCATTAACGCACATTTCCGCAATGTATCCCAACAGCTTCTGGGCGCGATTCTTCGACGAGATCATGTCGAAAAGCGACGGCGTATCATCGATAAACGTCGTCCAGCACGAGCCCTGCTGGAACACCGGGTGCGTGAGCACTGCAATGAGGAATGGGATGTTGGTTTTGACGCCGCGGATCCGGAACTCGATCAATGCCCTCACCATCTTCCTTCTGGTCACCTCGAAGTTCGAAGCATGGGCTGTGCACTTCACGAGCAACGAGTCGTAGTGCGGCGAGATCACCGAGCCCACGAATCCGTTACCTCCGTCCAACCGGATACCGTTTCCTCCTGCCGACCGGTACACCTCGATTTTTCCCGTGTCCGGCTGGAAGTTCTTGGCCGGGTCCTCGGTCGTGATACGGCACTGGATTGCGAATCCACGCGTCGTGATCTTGTCCTGCAACAAGCCCATGTCGGTCAACGAGGCTCCTGCGGCGATCTGGATCTGTGCAGACACGATATCGATGCCTGTGATCTCCTCTGTGATGGTGTGCTCAACCTGGATTCTCGGGTTCACCTCGATGAAGTAGTGTCTTCCCTTGGTGTCCACGAGAAACTCCGCCGTGCCCGCACTCCGGAAGTGGGCCGTCTTGGCCAATTTCACGGCGTCCGCGAGGATCGAGTTCCTCACGTCATCCGGCAAAGTCTTTGAAGGTGCCATCTCGATCACCTTCTGGTGCCTTCTCTGCACCGAGCAGTCTCTCTCGAAGAGATGCACCGTGTTGCCGTAGCTGTCTGCCAAGAGCTGCACCTCGATGTGCTTTGGGTGGATGAGGAACCGCTCCAAAAAGCATGTTCCGTTGCCAAATGCCGACTTTGCCTCCGACGACGCCCGGTGGAACGCATCAACGATATCGTCTCCCTCGTGCACCACTCTCATACCACGGCCTCCTCCTCCGTATGCCGCCTTGATGATCACCGGGTACCCGTACTTCTTCACAAAGTCTTTTGCCTCCTCCACATCCTCAATTGGGCCTGGTGTGCCCGGAACCGTCGGAACATTGCACTTGGCTGCCAAAACTCGGGCCGACACTTTGTCTCCGAGCGACTCGATCACCTCCGGTGATGGGCCCACCCAAATCAATCCTGCATTTTCCACTTTGGCCGCGAACTCCTCGTTCTCGCTGAGAAATCCGTATCCAGGGTGAATCATCGACACCCCGTGCTTTTTTGCGATGTCAATAATCTCGTCCATCGCCAAGTATGCTTGCACTGGCGAGTACTGGCCCTTCTTGCCGATCTGGTATGCCTCATCTGCCTTAAACCGGTGCATCGAGAGCCGGTCCTCGTACGAATAAACTGCAACTGTGTGCATACCCAACTCATGTGCACTTCGGAAGATCCTGATTGGTATCTCCCCCCTGTTGGCCACAAGGATCTTGTTGTACTGCCCTGGGAGGATCTGTGACTGGTTCCTCAGCTTTTGGAGCGACGGGAATTCCGAATTCGACATTACTGATTGCTTGTATTCTTCTTGCTCTTGCTTTTTCTTGGGTCTTGAAACCTTGCTCTTTTAGCACTACTTCGCCGCCTGTGTCTGTTTGCAAAAGTACTTCACAATAGAATGCTGCTTAGACTACAGAGACAAACAACAGGGTGGAAAAAATGAATCGAAAAAAAAATTATATGCCCTCCTATATGTACCAAAACACTCGATTGGCTTTAACTCGTGTCTCCGCTTTTTCTGCAGATTTCTCCCTACTTATATGAATGTTCAAGAAAGCATGATCTCAATTATTCACTCATCTTTTCACGCTTCGTAAAATTCGCGATGGGCAACAATCGATAATTTCTTGTTTTTGCTCTAATACAATCGCTTCTTTTTTGCTTTGTTTCATTTGTTTGTGTTGCTTTATTTTCCCTCTTTTTCATTATCTCCGGGGTTCTATGCCATTTGTATTTTTCCAAAAATTTTCTCCGTTCTATTCTTCCTTTTTATTTTTGGCATGGTCACGGCTTTTTTTTTTTTTTCTGCTTTCACTCCTAATTCTCCCTCTCCTTTTCCCAACTTATCTGTCTTGCCATATCCCATCCGCATGACTTATCCACTTTTTGAACTACCCCGGACCCCCTAGATATGCTCTTCCGGGATATTCCTTATCCTTTCCCCTTTCTTTTGAAACAACGAATCCTCCTGAATCTGCTCTCACGCGGTAAACCGTTACAAAAAATTTTTCCTCTAGGGATTTTTCACCCTGTTTTTTGTGTCGTCCGGTGTGATAATTGACATCCTGGATTAACGCGATGGCCTTTCCTTTCCTGCCCATCCCTCGGGTACCGTCTATTTTTTCCTCATCCCACCGCCTGCCTGCCGCCTGCCGCTTACCAGGCCTGTTTTTTTGCCCTCTTTCCCTGCCCTTCTACCAGGCCTCCCCCGCCCCTATCTCACACCTGATTTTTCCTCCCCATAACATGTTTTTTTTGCCTTTTCTCTTTCCCTCCTAATTTCCCCCTATCCACTTCCTGCCACAATTCAGTCTAGACTACTAAACGAGCACAAAGCTACACTTACTACTACATCCACTAACTAATCCATCCCTAGCACTACTCCAATTCCTATTCCCAATGCACAAATGCTGACGTATTATTAGCCTGCCCTTTGCTCACATCACTATCCTCTCTTTTTCCTTACAATGCCGTCGCGTTATCGAACCAATGACTCTTTTTTTCCAGTGTGGAATTTTGGAAATTTTTCATTCATCTTTTTTTTTTTCTCTCCCAGTCATGGATGGCATTATTTTATCGTCATATCGGCAAGCGTACCCACTAACCGGCTTTTTATTTTCTTGTGTCACCTCACATACATGAGCCCGAACCAGGCAAGATTTAGCGCTGGTCGTTATAGTCCGAAGTCAGATCTGATGTTATATTTGTATTCACTATTATTGTTCAACCTTCTAACATGGATCTTTCTGTTTATTTGAAATTGTATCATGCTATTTACATATTACTAGCGTAGTTAATTTTCTTAACATGTTCATATTCTTATTTACTTCACTGGGTGTCCCCAATTCCTTTTCCTGTAAACTTTTTCTTAAATTTCTCCCTGACGGCTTTCCGACATAAACCCCTGATTATTTCGCTTATACAGCAAAGCCTCATCCCATTTCCCTTCATCCTACATACACACATATATTTTTACCAAATTTCCATTGCTGCATTGCTTTTTTCTCCGGGTCCGTCTTCACACTTTTCAGGATACTAGATTTAAACTTTTTTGGGGATAAAACGGGTCTCCGGCATTATTTTACCAAAACGCCGCCCTATCCGAACTCCGACATTGACGTTTTTTTTTAGCGTACCCAGACCAGAGCTCACAATCCCGGACTTCCTTACCTTTTCTAATTTCAGATAATTATCGCAAATCCTCCTCTGAAACAACGTGTTATCTTCCTAATTCTTTCTGATGTGGTTCCGTCTTCCCCGCATTAATTATACCACACTTTTAGCGCCATGATCCTGTTTTTGTTCAATTTGTTTTCATTCTCTTCTTTATCTTTCATTTCATTCACCATTCGGTTATATCTTATTTTTATTATCTTTCCCGTTTGTATAAAGCCTCGGCAATACTTACTTTTTAGCATTAATATCTCACAGAATCACGCTGTGCAACCGTTTATCCCATCGCATTTTGTATTTCCTCCATATTTCAAATCTTTCCGAAATTATTTGCGTGCACTCCCGGGCTGGTCTAATTTGGTAATTTGCGGGGCAACGCTTGAATATAGTTATCCACCACTTTGCACTGCATAACTTCCAAATCAGTTTCATGTTTCGTTGCACGACCCCCATCATATCATCCCGCGTGGATAAATAAATATAAATACACTATCCAATTAGATGCATGCATACTGGAAATAGTCTCGCATGCATACATTCCTTTACTTTAGCTCAGTACTGAATTTTCATCTGTGATCAGCCCCCTCCCTTTCTTTCGTCGATAAGCATGATGTCATAATCTTTTATTGCTTATGCCTCTTCGTGTCAGATCTATCTTTCACTTGTTCCATCATGCTTATCAGCATTACTTCAATCCTTATCAGATGGTGGACACGAGAGACCCGTCGATCGACCACAACAATACTACACCTACAGCGTCTAACGCCTCCCATTACGTAATCTTAGATATTTATTACCAACCCTATCTTTCCCTGTAGGATTCGTATGTAAAAGAAATTAGTACAAAGTTGCGCTCAGACGCTCAATTTAACCTCAACATCATTGATCAAGTCCTTGTGAGGCTCAAGAGCATCGTGCACATCGTTACTAATGAATCCTTCAACTTGTTGAGGTGCACGGCCAATAAATGTGGAAGGATCCAAAAGCTTGTCAAGTTTGGACCAGATTGGCTTGAAGTATTCATCCTTCTTGATTCTCTGAATCAAATCGTTTTCACCGCCCTGCTGTTTGACCACACTGGAAGCTTGCTGAGATAAAACACGGATTTCTTCGTGGCATTCCTGTCTGGAAGCACCTTCATCTTCAACCATAGCCATAATAATGTTCTCGGTGGCCATAAATGGAAGCTCGGCATTGATGTGCTTCTCGATGACCTTGGGATAAACCACCAAACCCTCAGTGATGTTGGTAAGTGTGCTGAGAAGAATATCCGCCGTAAGGAAAGCCTCTGGGACGGAAATTCTTCTGATGGCAGAGTCATCAAGCGTTCTTTCAAACCACTGGACAGATGCAGTGTTAAAAGCGTCTTGGAACAAAGCACCAAGATGTCTCGACAGAGAACAGACCCTCTCACATCTCATTGGATTTCTCTTGTAGGCCATAGCTGAAGATCCAATCTGCGACTTCTCAAATGGCTCTTCAACTTCCTTCAGGTGAGCCAAAAGTCTGATGTCGGTAGCCATCTTATGGCAAGAAGCACCAAACGAGGCGAGTGGATGCAACATGTCGATATCGATCTTTCTCGAGTACGTCTGGCCAGTAACAGGGTATGCATGCTTAAATCCCATAAGTTCGACTACCTTCTTGTCCAAAGCCTCGACCTGCTTGCCGTCTCCGTGGAATAGAGACAGGAATGAGGCCTGTGTTCCCGTTGTTCCCTTAGTACCACGAAGTCCGATATCGTTTCTGGCTCTTTCGAAGTTTCTCAAGTCCCAAAGAAGCTCTTGCAACCACAAGCAGGCTCTCTTTCCAACTGTGGTCAACTGAGCCGGCTGGAAGTGCGTCCATCCCAAAACAGGCATGTCTTTGTACTTGAGTGCGAACTTTGAGAGCCTGTCGATCACATTCACAAGTTTTTCAATCAACAAATCGTATGCATCCCTCATGAAAATCAAGTCAGCGTTATCCGTAACAAAGCATGATGTTGCTCCTAGGTGAATGATACCTGCAGCCTCCGGACACGTGTCTCCAAACACGTGAACATGTGCCATCACATCATGTCTAACTCTTGCTTCCTCCTTTTTGGCAGCCTCAATTTCCTCATCTGTGATAGTTAAGTGCTGGGACATCTGCTTCAATGCCTTATCCGTGATCACATCCAAGCCCAGAGACTTCTCTGCCCGGGCCAAACTGTACCAAAGCTCACGCCATGTCGAGTATCTGTTTCTCATCGAAAAGATATGCGACATCTCCTTGGAGCCATATCTGGCCGAAAGAGGTGTCATGTATGTGTCGTTATCCGAAACCATTGTGTATATTCTTGCTGATCTGGTTCGTGTCTTATGCTTAAACTGGAGGAAAGTTGTACTGGTCTTTTGCCCGAGGTTTAGCTTGTGGGAAGAAAAGAGTATCAAGGGTACGGCTCTACTTTTATATCTAGTCTTTTTTTTCATCTCAATCTATTGCCGAGTGAAAAAAAGTCGAGTCTCCATTATAGCGCGGGTGACACGGACTCCTCCCTCATTCCGGCATCACCCGCGTGAAATCTTATTATTCTTGCTAATTAGCTCGGCTTCTTACAATAATTTTTTGAATTTTTTTCATATTTTTTTCTGACTTCTTTATCGTAAAGTTTCAGTCGTGTATAAATTTATCTATTCATCTATTTATCATGAGGTTTTAATTATATCATGCGTTAACTTTATCACAGTTGTATTAAGTGGAGTCGAGAGGCACGGAAGTTTGAAAAATGACGTTTGAAAATCGAAAATCGAGAATTAAAAAACTAAGATAGGCTGACGGTAATCCCAAATCCTATTAGATCGCTCAATCGTCCAAACTTAGTGCCGTTTTCACACAGTTTCACCACTTTATATACTTGAAACCTTAGTTCTACAATATATCAGATAGTATTTCGTCTCCGTTTGGTGCATTGGCCATAGAACTGACTGTAGACATCGCGTCCTCTTTATCACTCATGGGAGATTCTCCAGTACCTGTTCTTGCCATTGTAATTGAGCCAATCGTTGCTGCGTTCATCTTGCGTCTTCTTTTCGGTAACGAATCGTCGGACTTTCTGCCATCGGCCATTTCAACTGACTCAACTCCGTCCTCATTCTGCGCTTTTACCTTCTCTGTGTCATTTTCCCGCTCCTCCACCACATCGCCGGCTTCTTCTTCTTGAATAATCTTCTCGGCAGCTTTCTTTTGCTCTTCTCTCTCTTTCAGAATCTCCGCATACATCTGCTTCAAAAAATCGCCACCCAAGGCTTCCGATGACCTTCTCCTGTAAAATAAAAGATAGGCACTGCCCCTAATCGCATCAAGTGGGTCTGCCGGAGAAACCCGTGAATCATCATAGTAGTACCATTCACCATCAACAAAATTCCTCACGTACGCTGTATAGTGTCCACCACCTATTCCACCAAAGTGATTGTCAACGGCACAAAGATCGTAAACCATAGCCTGGTGCGTTTTTTCACTCGCCACATACTTCGACATGTCCAAACCCTCGATGGGAAACTCGACAGTCGCGTCGATTTTATCGCTAAAGCTTCGACTTGACTCAAACCGCTTCAAATGAATCGCAAGAACATCCGGAACAGACCATATCTCGATCTTCTTCGTTGCCTGCTGGTGTTTCTGGCAATGTGGACAATACCAAAGATCGTTTTCGCCCAAAATCTCCGGTCTTGAAAAGAGCTGCAAGCAGTCATCAAGAGTGATTGTCTTCTTTTTGCGTTCCTCTTCCTCCTCCCTGCTTTTCTTCAACTCCTCATTTGGAATTTCACGAGGATCTGTCCAAGTTTCTTTGCCACCACCAACTTCAGCATCAGATAATCCAGTAAAGAACATATCGAATATTTCCGGGTCCCACTGGCAAACCAATGCGGTCTTATTGCCGACTATTGGCTCATCGTCTATTGATGAAGCTGATGATGAACTAGAAGAGGACGAATTTGGTACCGATGACGATGATTGAGGCGCTGTAGATGACGAATCTTCCTCATCTCTTCTTTGCTCAGTTGATGATTCAGAGCTGGCAGACACCGGCTGCAAAATCGATGTTGTTGAAGACGCTTTCGACAATTCTCTTCCTTCAGTCTGCATTTGCAGTTCGTTAGATGGTGAGAGCAAGCATCGTCCAACGTTTGTATCCATGTCTGGTGATCGATCTATGTTACTACCACTTTCTTCATCTCCCTCCTTCATATCAACATCCTCATTGCTTTGCTCGTCTGTCTCTTTCTGGTGATCGCCATACTCGTAAAACTCCTTCTGAATAGGGTCCAACTGATCAAGAAGATCTTTGAGACCGTCAAAGTTCCCATCTGTCTGTGGAATCCACAGATTTTCCTCGTCGTCACCAACTGCAGATTCCGTACTTGTATTGCCAAAGCTCGTGTTGAAATTAAACGGCCTGTATGAAAAGTGGTGCCCCAAACCTGCACCAAAACTTCTTCTTGCACTCACTTTACGGCCTTTCAAAAGCTTGATCGAGAATCCAAAATCCCCAGGTATCACAGGATTGGCTTTGGAAACCACACGTGTCAAGTTTTCGCTGTCTAATCCGAACAATTGTGCCTTGAAGTCATCACTGAGATTTGGAAAATCTCCTACTTCATACTGTGGCTTTGAGTTTTTCCTCATATCCTTGAAATAGGAAGCCGTTGATAGCTGCGAGTACCGTTCTTCAAGCTTTAAGCGAATAGCCCCATATGAGTTTCTCTCTTCCTCGGTCAAAGTGATGAAAAATGGTATTCCAAACGCCTTTGCTTTTCCTGTCCTTGCAGCTTCCACAGATGGCCCTATTGTTGAAAAAACTGGAACAACTGCATCACCGGGACCATTCTTAATATGATAAAACCAGATGTCGTCCTCCGGATTGATTAACTCGTAAATTGGCAAGTACTGCGTGTCTGCATCCTCGTCCTCGTAGTTTTTGTACACCTGTGACTGGAACACTTCAATGCAAATTAGTTCATTCATTGGGAAAGTAGTCATCTTCGAAACATAAGCCTTTAGATCGTAGAATGTAGCGGAACGGGGGAGTTCTACTTCAAGCAAGTATGGGGTGCCTGTTTCTGGTAAAATCTTTAACTTGTGCGTCCACTTCCGAGTAATTGGTAACGGCAATGTCAGATCATTGTACGGATCAAAAGTGAGGCTGACATGTTGGCATTCCGGGCAAATCAACGTTGATTTGTACTGACCAACAAACAGATCTATAATTACGGAATCATTTCTTCTCTTATGTGCAATCCAACAATCATCCGCAAGTTTGCACACCTCCTCTTTATTCTCAAATTTACCCTCTGGAAGTTCTGGCTTCTCAATATATGGTTTCTTGAGCACACGATTCAAATCTTCGTGCAATCCGTCAAGAAGAAAGGTGAGGAATTCCTGAGAGTCCTGCTGCCTATAGTCGGAAAACATCGAATTAAACACACCGATCGTATATCTGAAATCTCTCGGCGAAAATGACTCTCTGTATCCGGATCCCTGATTATTTAGCATCCTCTTATCAAAAAGATGCCGGATAAGAGACGCATAAGCTTCTGCCAGCTTCCCCTTCTTGCCGAGTGGATTTTCCCGATTGATTTCCTTCTTATAAAAGCCATAAAGAAAGTAATATGTTAACTCTGGAACATGAGCTATGCACTGCAATGCCGAATTCATGTAGCACGTATTTCCAAGATTCACCAATCCAACCTTTCCATCCCCGACTCTCACACTTGCATTTGTGTCCATTAAATAAGATCCGTCAGCACGCTTGATTTCTAGAAGCACGTGACCGGAACTCATGTGACACTCCTCGAGAGACTTACCTCCATATTTCTTACCTGTTCGAATCACCTGCTGCTCTGTTATCAGGTTCAAAAATCCTGGAGATAGCACCGGAGGAATTCTGCTTCCACTTTTGATCTTGATGTGCCAGATTCGGCTTTTTATGTGCTTTGCAGCATCGCTTCTGGCGTCATCATTCTCTCCTTCCGACTCTGTATTTGTTGAACTGCTTAAAGAATGTCTGTTTCTGTGCTTCAAAAGGCCAAAACTCTTCTCCACCATAATCTTGAGGTGTTTCGAAGAGCTGCGAGATGAAATAAGAAACGGCTTTGCACTAACAAGTTTGTATCGGTTGATACCAGCTGCATCACCGGTCAAAATATGTGGTATAATGCATAGAGGCCAAGCATCCACATCCAAACGCCCCTTACTTCGATCGTAAAAAACTCTTCTTTCTACCACTTGGTCGCCATCCTTCCACCCGTACCAGGACCGTAGTTTCTCGAATAATTCCTTTGGAACAAACTGAAATCCTTCCGTTAAATTCAGCCTGCTTGAGTCCAGGATTTTACTCGATGATAAAGGTCCAATTTCCGACTTTATATCATCATCTGAGATGTCGAATTCCTCATTGTAAAACCGGTTGGTCCACTCCTCTGGAATCGCAATAACTTCATCACCTTCCTGAAGTTTACTTCCCGAAATTTCCTTTAATTGTTTGGCTTCTTCCCTATGCTGACAAAGTTCTCTATATGCTACACTCTCCATTTCTGACTCTGCACTAACGTATGTCTCGCTTTCGCTTCCGTTTGTGGTGCCATTTGAGTCTGACTCACGACTTGATGTTGGTGTTGCAACGTTTGTTTCGCTGTTTTCCCCTTTAATACTGTCTTCAACTGGGATATGCACCACATTGTTCGAAGTTGCTCCAAAATTTGTCATTTTATAAGGGATCGGTGCTTTCTCTGGGATGAGTATTGTATTATTGTAATGCTCGTGTGCGCGTTCAAGGTTGGTGATATTACTGATATCCTTTGAAAGATGTGACTCACAAATAGCAGATTTTGTTTCCCGGTTTTTCCTTCAGATTATGGAAAATATCGATGTTTACTTTTGAGAAATGCTCTTTCCGCCTGATAAGAGTCTGAAAAGCGCTCTTGTTGTGTTCTAATATGGATAGTCCAACAAGATGAAATCAGATGATGAATTAACTGTAGTTGCAGATGAACGTCCAGATTCTTTCCTCCTTATCTTATCGTTTGATTTTCAAGATTGCTCGTTCTTTTAAACTAACAGGCAATCAAATATATTAAAGGTTTCTTCTTCGTAGAGCTTCACAAAGCTTTTTTTCACAGATGGATTGCCATTTTGTTTCCGTCGAAAAATCAAATGTAGAGCACGGCGGAAAAATTTCGCGAAAAGCTAAAAAAAATTATTTACTAAGCGATGAGGCATTAGCACAATAATAAAATATGTAAGCGGCAGTGATCTCTATTCTCCTTTTTTTTCCTGGTCCCTCGTATCCCCTGATGCTATTTCTATTATCATTTATCATTGGCATTCTGAATCAATTATTTTCCCGTTTGATCTGCATGGGCACTTATCAATAGAAAGAAATATTTAAGATTTTATCGACACGTATATTCGCTACAAAACACTTCTTACGGCCTATTAAGCTGCTTCAAATCTCAATTCCTCTTACCATACATTGTCTTCCCCGTTGAAGTACAGTCATGCCATCATCAAACATTTAAAATGGACTTTGCCAAATTATACATGCCATTTATTGACAGGTTCCTTGACTGTCTTCAGTCATCACAATCAAATAAGCAGCAATCTGATTTTAGGACATTTCTTGTATCTTCAATATCGAATATTTCTGGTTCGACCAATGATTTCACTCCACAGATTGTAGATTTTGTTCAGTCCCTTCATTTACTTCCACTCTTTAAAGCAGACTGTTCAGATCATCTCTGTCAATTGATAATTGATCTTCTTCACCACTCATCTCCCCGCCTTACTTCCTTTATAGTTGTTCTTCTTACCAAAATTCTCGAGGCTTCTCCTCTCAATAGGTTTTATGTCTATTCGCACAGTTTTATAAGGCTTCTTGTCAGCGAACTTTTAAACAGGAAGGTGAATGAATTGAATCATCTACAACAGGTATATGCTGCACTAACTGAATTGTTAGTATATCTTTCTGAGCTTGGAATTCCTTCTGATCAGATTGCTGATATATATTCATCCAGCTTGGAGTCCTCTTCATCTTTGGATCTTTTATCAAGGATTTTTGGAAGAAGCTGTAATGGATACAAGTCTATTATTCTATCGGACAAAGAGTCAATTGATTTTAACTTGCTTCCAACAAAAGGTGCCGCTTTTTCTAATGGATTTACTATTTCATCCTGGTTACAGCTTCATTCCGGTTATTGCAATGTTGATAATCAAGATATTGATACATTTGAATGGCTCGAACTAAATTCTGTTGATGGCAAGCAACGTGTTCTTTTGGAATTTGATGATGCCAGTTTGAAACTTCAAATCAAGGACCCTTCATCATCTGTCTTTCACATCTGTAAATTTGGATCTTTTGATTTTCAGTTGGGAAGATTGTATAACGTCAGTGTTATACTACATCCTCTGGATCGCAAATCTTCTTCTATGGTTGATCTATATGTAGATGGAGAGTTTATTCAATCAGAAAGCATTCAATTTACTTGTCAAGATTCGATTTCTCGACTCGGAAGATCTATCTCAGGATCTTTTTCCTCAAGGGATTCTAATATAAATGTGAAGCTCATTGGCTCTGGCCATACAGATAATGTCATTCCAGAGTTTGCAAATTTATTACTTATGAGTGGATGCCAAAAAGTGGAATGGGTTTTGTTGTGTTATTACTTGGGTCCTAATTATCCTGGATCCTATCAGGATACAAACATTCTTTCTCTGTTGAACCCAAGGTCCAAGATAGAGATGGAAATTAAGCTATTAGAGATTATAGAAAAGCCGGGCGTTTTGCTTTCGGCAGATTTGAATGTTGACCTACAGCTGATTCTCAATAACTTGTTGGATATTGATGATCTAGTCTTGAACTTCCATTGTATGAACTTAAATGCAGGTAATGAAACATTAAGTGCTATTGTAAAGACGATTCACGGAAATGATTATATTTTATCATTAGATATTAAACATGAATTGACATTCTGGAATCCAGTCTCGATTGTGAGTAATATTTTTGCAATTGGGGGATTTGGACTATTCCTGAGAATAATTTCTGAATCAAGCACTTCATGTGATCTAAACAAAGCATTGGGAATGCTTTTCTCTTTTCTGGATATCAGCCCCGAATCATTATCCGAGTTTGAATCAAATTCTGGTTATAATATTTTAGCTACATTGTTAAAGGCGAAGAAGTCATTAATAGACATGGATACGCTCATGTCTGTGTTGAAATTTGTTGGGTATAATCAGAACTCACCTGATGATTCTTTTATCGCAAATGGATTGGCTTACCAAACTTTAATTGTGGATTTTGAGATATGGCAACCACAAGTGATCGATGGTGTTGTTAATAAAATTACAAAGGATACATTCAAGTTTGTTCTTTTCCAATTATCTGTGTTTGGTGATGCCAGTAAGTACTGTGCTTACAATCTGGGAAAGTTAATGGAGCTCGATATAGTCAGAAAGATTATACAAGAGCTTAAGTATAAGTTGGTGGATAAAGATTTGCTTCCAATTCTTAAGAATTCCCTGGAGATTCTTGTGATGCACAATCCATCTGGAGATGTTATCCGTTTGATTTCCTTGTACGTGATATATGCTTTGAATCATTCAAAATCTACTGAATTGGAACATGAATATGGTATTTCTATGTTGGACATCATAATGACAATAGTTAATGATCCAACTGATCGCAACCACTCAAAAAACTTCAGACACATTTTAAGATGCGTCAATGCGAAATGGATTATGATTTTACTGGATGACTCAGATATAAAGGTGGTTAAAATGGCACTCAGATTGCTGCTAAAAATTCTTTTGCTTTTGGGTTCACACACAAGAGAAGTTTTCAGCAGAAGTGGTGGATTAGTTATGATGAGATTATGTCTTAGTAAGGATTGGAAATATGCTAATGATATCATGATTCCTCTTTTTTCAGCAATGTTTGGCATGACCCAATTGAGAAATTCTGTAAATGCAAATGTCAAGGGTTTTTTGCTATCTATTTGCCAAAAGAACAAAGGATCGATGGGATCAGTAATTCCTGGTCTTACTTTTGTGCTGAATGGAATGATGAATTCTTGCATTCGCATGATATCTGATGATAAAGCAAAGTTGGGTAATGAGTTTACGACTTCGAATAAGCTGTTTCTTGACGGCATAAGCTTCTTTCAGATCTATTGTGATACTCTGGATGTCATGTATAACAATCTTTCAAGTTTAGGAGGATTCTTAAAGCATGATCCCATCTGGACAAATGAGCTATTACTTATATCACTTCAACTAAAACGCTTGAATTGTCTAATTGAGTGTGCGCAGTTGTCTAGAATATCAAGCTCATTTGAGCAGTTCATAAATGCATTTTTTTTGGAACAATTATTTGGTGATAACCTCAGTCCTGCAACAGGCAAAATAACAAAAGGACAACGATTTGTGGACTTCTTTTCATCCAAGTATCGTGATTCCTTTTTAATGTCTGAATTCCCTTCTCTTGTGACTCATATGAAGCTTTTTATAAATGAAGATGGTGCATTGATGCAGAATGATTGCATTTGTAAGATATTGTTGAAACACCTAACCATGTTCTTCCAGGAAAATGAGACAATATCTTTTCATGCTCAAGACATAAAGCTTGTTTTCGATTTTGCAGGAACGTTTTTAATGAAGATTTCAGAAAGGAAAAGTTCTTTACTGAATTTGAAAGAATATAAAGTTTGTTCGGACTTGTTTGGAAAGTTTTACGTTCGATTTATTGTTAGATGTACCGAAAATGAGATTAAGAATCCAGGTTCGTCGTTAGACTCTATTAAATTTTGTTGCTCCAGATTGATGCTTTTTAGAGAAATGTTATTTGTGAAGCTTGATGGAACACAGTTGAATTCAGTGTTCGCATCTTTATACAAAAACTTGTTACTTCCTGACGTCGAGCTTTTCAGTTTAATTACCAATTCTATGAGAATGCTTATAATAGAATTAGATGGCTTCACAAAATTGCAGAAAGTTTTTTTGGGAAGGTTACCGAATAATGCTGTTGATGAAATGCAAAGAGCCATCCACCTAAATGATGAGGATATGAAATCCTCATTATACTCAAACACAGATGTGACATTGTTTATGAATACATCTTTCAACGATTCTCTCTCTCTTATTGAAAATCATGATGTTAAACAAATGAGTTTTTATGATAAGCTAGATCTATTGACTCGAAAAGCTGAATCTGAGCTTGAAGGAAATGTTGTGAAAAAATGGAAGTTAAGATCTATTCTAAAAGCGATTATTGAGGCAGAGTCAAAGAAATTCTACAAGAATGTGCAAGATGACAAGAGTGATCTTAAATATTTTGTGAATATCTATGAAAGGTTGTCTACCAGGATACCCATTGAACATTTTCGAATGAGACCGGTGTTGGATTTGGCTGAAGGTAGATACAGAATGCATAATAAGTTTTTACTTAAATCTGTCAAAAGCTTTGCAAACAATTCTGAGTATGATAGCTTGCCTCAATTAGTTGTGGATTGTCAAACTAGTGATAATTATAGTGTTAGTACAAGTGATTCTTGCAATATAAATGACCTTGAATGTCAGATCGACGGTGCACAGTATGAATTTGTTTCAGAACAAACTGATATGGGCACTTTTACAGATGATAAGTACAGGAAAATTATGCGAAGTCTTTTTGTCCATGATAAAATCGTCCGGATTGTTAACGTGACGAGGATTCTTGGGTTGGAGATGACCGAATCAGTTCTTGTTATTGGACTCACGCATCTCTATATGGTGGAGAATTACTTTCATACTTCCGAAGGAGAAATTGTTGATATCACTGATGTGAAAGCGGCAGATAGAGATGCATATATCAGAATGCTTTTTGGTACGGAGAATTTAGACTCCAATCACGGTTTGTCTCATAGAATAATCTCGTGGGAAACATCAAAGCTTATTTCCGCATCCAAACGTAAGTTTTTACTTCGGGATGTTGCTCTTGAAGTTTTCTTCAGTGATGGAAGTTCTGTTCTTGTTACATTGTCAAACAAAGGTCTAAGAGATTCTCTCTTTAACGATTTGCAAGCGAGAATCACGTCCAAACTTAAAGATAGTGATCTAGAAGAGGCTATGTTGTTGGCTTCAAGACAGAAAATAATCAATGTCGGTAATGAAAATATTAAGGGTATTGGATCCACCCTTTTTCACGCTCTTATAAATGTCGGCCCGGCACCTTCAGCAAGCGCTGCTTTTTCCAAGATTACAAGAAAGTGGAGGAGAGGTGAATTATCAAACTTTTATTATCTCATGCTAATTAATACAATTGCTGGGCGCACATTCAATGATTTAACACAATATCCAGTTTTCCCATTTGTTCTTTCTAATTATGAGTCGCAAACTTTGGACTTAAACGATCCTAACTCTTACAGAGATCTTTCAAAGCCAATGGGTGCACAAAGTGAGAAAAGAGCCAAACAATTTAGAGAGCGATATTCGGCATCCAAGGAAATGGCCCCAGATGTTCCACCGGCATATTACGGAACACATTACTCTTCTGCGATGGTTGTTGCTTCGTATTTGATACGTTTGCAGCCATTTGTTCGATCATATTTGTTGTTGCAAGGTGGAAATTTTGATCATGCGGACAGGTTGTTTTATTCAGTACAGAAAACTTGGAAAAGTGCATCCGAGGATAATACTTCGGATGTTCGAGAACTTATCCCTGAGTTTTACTATCTTCCGGAGTTTCTCGAGAATCTGAATGGCTTTGACTTTGGTTGCCTACAAACAGGAGAGCCGGTTAATGATGTCATACTTCCTCCGTGGGCAAAAGGCAGTGCAACCGTATTCGTTCAAAAAATGAGAGAAGCACTGGAATCAGATTATGTTTCAGCACACTTGCCTGAATGGATAGATCTTGTATTCGGATATAAGCAAAGGGGCGAGGCCGCAGTTCAGTCTTTGAATGTATTCCATCATCTTAGTTATGCGGGTGCGATAGATTTAGATAAGATTGAAGATGAGAGAGAAAAAGCTGTCATTATTGCAACGATTCACAACTTTGGCCAAACGCCATTACAAATATTTTATCGTCCTCACCCCAGGAAATGGAAGTCAACCCCGCATATCAAATTCGACCAATGTTCGTTTGACAATACTCCGATTAGAAAGATGAATACAACGGTTAATAATTCCTCGAAAAAGTTGTATGAATTGGTGTTTGATGCTAAGTCTAGAAGGTGGTTAGTCGGCTCTAATGAACGCTTAATATATGGTGATACAGTTATCGAAAGATTTTCTTCCTATGGACTACTTATAAATGGTAAACTACTTTCTGAGCGGCTGACGGCAAGTAAGGTTACACGAATTTATTTCATAGCAAATGATAGAGTGATTATAGTTGGATTTGCAGCCGGATATATGATTGCCTATAAGTTAACAACCGACTCGATGGATGGAGTTATAAACTCACAAAAATCAGCCGTTCAGCATTCTCAAGTTGCTTCAACCGAAACTGCAAATTCAAAACGTCTGCAATTGCAGCCAATCGCAGTTCTCAGAGGACATACTGATTTTATCAAAATGATCTCTGTTTCGTACTATAATCATGTTCTTCTTAGTAGAAGTGCGAACGGTCAAGTGTTTCTCTGGGATCTGTCAGATTACACAATGATCCGCAAAATCGGTTCGGGTAATGAATTTTTGGCTGCAATTTCAGATGAGGACGGTTATATTGCCACTGTCGACGAAACGAATCATCTCAAGATCTTCACAATTAATGGTAAGCCGATCAGCCAAGTACAATTGAATGTTGGTGCAACAGCTTTAAGTTTTTCAGACTTTAACTTGCCCGAAGACTCCAAAACAAGCAATATTCCTTGGAATAATATAGCATTGGTCTGTGTCGGTTTTTCTGATGGTACGGTGAGGATCTATGAGCTTGTGCTCGAAAATGAAGATGGTTGGAATATTAAGGAGGTAACTAAAGAGAAAGTGTCCGGAATTGTAACATCGCTAGAGTTGAAGCTTGATCTTTCATTAAATGGCGATGGGAATAAAGTTGGAAGAGCACATTTGTTTGCTGTAAACAATGAGGGTGAATTGTTCGAACGATAGGCGTGTTTCTGTGCATACAGATGAGAAATGTGGATATTTATATATATGTATTGAAATCTAAGATTGATGTGCTTTTGTGTCCTGTTGAGCCTGAATAAGCTTCTCATTAAAGTCCGGATCAAATTTACTAATTATCATTGGAGAAACCATGAGAGCAATACAGCCCAATAGCAGCATTCCCATTAGTGGGTATTTCCTAATGAGAGGAACGAACGGAAGACTGTTAAGGAAACTTCCCGATGAATCATTGTCGATAAAATTCCTCAAAACCACTTTATCCGCTGAAAATTCAAGCCCATCCTCAAGCTCTTTACCCGTCTGAGCATCCTCGACTATATAATGTGTACTGTTGAGCACCGTAATTTTGTAAGAGGGGCCTGTAGATAATTTAAAATCTAGAGATTGAATCAAAAGCTCATACTTCCCCTTAGATAATTGAGGTAGGTAAAAATCGCCATTTTCCCTAAAATGGAAAACTCTCCAAGATTTATCTTCCTTGTCAAATAATAATAATGATGCCCTTGCAGGATCAACAATCTTGACAGCATCTTTCGAAAAGTCAATGGAGCCTTTCAATGCTGAGGCTATTCCCAAGAAAAGTAATAATATGAAAGATGTGAACAGCATTCTTCTCTGGCAAAAATGTGTACAAATTTTTGGTAATAGTGGTATATCGTAAGTGGCTAATTCTGTAAGGTTAGTGGTAGATAATGATCGCTTAAATTTGTTAACGGTATATACAATTTTATTGGAAGTTGTCCTGCCTGCTGTTGTTCAAGTGTGATACTGGGAAAGAAAAAAAAGTAATCAGTTTCGTTTGGTTCTCTCATTATTTTTCTTTTTCATCCCTTATTTTCTAATTGTCATATTCAAGTCGTTTAAAGGAGCGAGCACGAAATTTTTTTCACTTTCGTTGATATGCACCACTTTGTTTTTCTGTGTAAGCTCCGGTTTTTTCCTCTTTCTCCACTCATTCAGAAAAGGTATATATTGTAGGGAGATCTCTCTCGAGTCTAATTGTTGGAACTACGGCAGATGTTTTGCATCTTGTTATTATTCTGTTTTTTAGACTCTGTCATACAGTTATCTCCCTCTACAACCTTTTCAAGATTAAAACAGGTCTTTTAAAAAGATCGAGCCCATGGAGCCACCGTTTTGGCTTCTAGAATGACGAATCAAGAGATTCTAGTAAGGTTTCATGGGTCCTACAATCATGGAGTGTACTCACTTTCTCTATCATCCTTCCTACTACTTCATGGCGTAAATGTATAATGTTGGGATCTATTATATATATTTGTACATGTATCGAAGCCCTATATTCAGAATCCAAGTCTATCCTGGCAATATGCCATAGGAGGGATGTCCGGATGAGGAACAGCTTCAAATGTATCGAATTCTTCGTGATACTTGAGGTCACTTCCAAAAGTGACATTCATCACAGCACCTAAGTTTGTCTCTGAGTCACAGTAATGAGGAGCGCTAAAAACTGTTGCAAGCTTACCCTCATGCTCTATCTCATAACCTCCTATTCTCACTTCATGTGATCTAATAATCATCTTCAAATCATTCTTCTCGCAAAACTTCTTCGTAACATCCGGACCAAACTGAAGGCCGATTCCTCTCTTAGAGGGTGATCTTCCTTCGGCTGGTTGAGGATCAGTCCACAACAACTCCATCTCAAGACCCTCTTTAGGTGGTTGTCTGTGTTTAAACCTATCAATATTACGAATATCGTCCAAAGTCACGTCATCAGAACTGAAAAGACCGCCATGCATCACAAGATACTGGTGTCCAATCAGCGTGGAGTATGGAAGACAGTTAAATGACTCTGAGAAGCACCGGAAAAGTCTGTCTGTGTATTTTGCCTTAACCTCACTTTGGAACCCGTACACCTGATTCATATCATCAGTCTCGTGATTTCCACGATCAATAAAGAGGTTGTCAGGATACAGAAGTTTCAAGCTGTAAAGCAAAAAGGCAACTTCACAGGACCAAGAGCCTCTGTCAACGAAATCACCGTTGAATAGGTATGTGTGCTCTGGACTCACCTTACCGAACTTCCCGAATATGTTTAAAACATCGTAAAATTGTCCGTGTGTATCTCCACAAACAGTTATCTTTTTCGCAGTCGCGGATCTACAATTTTTCTTTGCATTCTCATCTCCGGGAAGGCTGAGTTCAACAAGTGCTTTCTCATTTCTGAACAATTCGGCCGTAGCTGAAACAATAGCATATGCGTGTTTTTTTGGAAGTGTCTTCCCATCCTTAAACAATTCGACCATTTTCTCAATGTAATCGAAGGTCATATCAACGCTAACCTTTTGCCTCTTGGCCTCTTTCGTAATATGAATGTCTAGTTCAGGCAATCTATTGCTACTATCGTTTTTTTCATCCAACATATTAGCAAAATCTAGCTGGTCCAAAATTGAGCGATCCTCCTCCACCTGTATAGCTTGCTCAAACCGTATCTGCCTGATCATCTTCTCCAAATTCTTTTCCAGCTTCTTTGCGTTTTTATCGTTTGGAGCCTTAGAAAGAACGTGTTTTATATCTTTAAGTGAGTTCTTATACTCAATCATTCCACTATAAGCAACGGCTCGTCTATAATATCCTTTCAGATACTGTGGATTTAATTTAATAGCATCATTTGCATCGTTTAACGCAAGCCCAAAGTTCTCCTTCTTAATATTTGCCTGTGCTCTATTTGAGTAAAAGACGGCTGTTGGCTTAATTTCTATAGCTTGCGTGTAAAAGTCGATGGCTTTATCGTAGTCTTTTTTCTTCAATTGATCATTCCCCTTTTTCTTCAGTTCTTCAGCCTTCTTTAACATAAGATCTTCAGACATTTATACAATCAACAAAATGTAGTTATCTCTATAAATTATGGTTACTGTCTGTATAGTTGACCATGTTTAATTCATCAACGGTCCCCTTCTTGTTCGATAAGTTTTTTCTTTTCTGTTTTTTTTTTTTTCACTTGATCTTCAGATGAAATTCTCTCCAAGGGAAAAAAAATTTCTATGATAAACCTACATTTTTTTGTAACGCCCTCCCCTTCCATTACACGACATAGTACCATAGTTTAATATTAGCTCTATATTTTCTATGAATCATCATTTCACTCTCACATCATAATGATCACTGCTCTTTGTAATGTATCTAACATATGGATAACTCTGATAATTAAGCTTAGGCTCACGGATCTTCAAATATTTCACCTGTAAGCCGCTGGTGACGAAACCTTGCATTTCGAATTTAAGGTTCAATGGAATTTTTCTAAACTTCTCCAAATCCGTATCATCAGTAACTGTCGGAAGCATCAATTCAGCTATCATCACGTATTCCTTTCCGCCATCAATTTTGTGTATTTTCCATAAAACGGCGGATTCGTTTGGCAAATACTTCAAGTTACCTTTATTGTAATGATACTTTGGTGAATCAATATCACGAGGAACAGGGATTCTAATCTGGAGTCGTCTGGCCGAAATTCGAGGCTTAAAATTGGCTTTAACTTTCACCATTATTTCCAATCTGGTGTTTGAATGATTCCGCATCTTGTAATCAATAAGAAATAGTGGCTTTAAGGTGGGAGAATGAACTCTATACGTCATCAACGTACATTCTCCGTCTGGCGGAATAAAGGATATCATTTTGTCTGCTTCGATCTTTCCTAGCCGAACGCATTGGTGAAATTTGACATCTTCAACCTCGATTGGTTTTTTGCCAGCAATTTTCGCTCTTGAGATTGTATCATTACCTTTAATGCTGTCAATACAACTGTTCATAAACCGCTCGTTTAGACCCAACACAAGCTCGGGCATTCCAGAAAGAAATGATTTCAACTGAATTGTACCGTGTATCTCTGAGCTCAACAGTTGATTTCTTGAGTTCACAAGCATATCAATGGATTCGATGACATCCAAGTATGCCTCGTTTTTCTTATGCTTTATTCCCGGTGACCTCCAACTAATAGCATTGGTCACTGCTATAGGAGCAACGCGTTGCTTAAAGACAGTAGTAGCACCAGGTCTCTTTTTACTACCGGATGGTCTAAGCATTGTCTTCAAGGTAAATGACTCCTGTGTTATGTATTCCTTCAAAATCTTTTGATCTGTGATTTGGGGCACACCAAAGTCCATCATCTCATCCAAAAGCTCATATATTATAGAGAAATTGTCTCTGATCGACTCTTCCTCCAATGATTTCATATATCCCTCAAGAACTCGAACAAGGGAGTGAAGATAGCATAAAACAGCAAAAACATTTGCATCTTCCCTTGTCATGGCCAGTATGTATAAATTCTTGTGTGTTAAATATATATAATTGATACCATCGTCATTGAATACTGGAGCTGTGGCACCATCATCCAATCCTGAATCGGCTTCCACATTTGTGCTTTTAGAATTCTTTAGTAAAAGAATAGGGAATTTCTCCACCGCACTCGTAGGAATATCCCACTTGTAATCTCGATGCAGTAGTGGTCTTCCTCGACTATCTAGAAAGTAAACAACAGATGCCATTTATGCTCTTTTCTTTTCTATTCCTTTTTGATGTTGGTATCAAGTATATCACAATTTCGCCTGATAAAAGGGATCGATGAGTTCTTCAAACTAGTTTTGTTTTTGACCAAACACCAATTGTTGTCAAATATTGCACTAATAACGCAGTATAATGCTGTTGTAACTTTTAACGCCCTTAGTATGTATTGAAATTTGGTAAATTATACAGTGATCATAAATTTTATTTGTTAATATAGCACCGATTTCATTTCACTCGAGGCACTTTTTTTTTCCACCTGTTCAAGAGGTAAATAAATAACGAATAACAAGAAAAAATTCATAGTGAGGTATGTGTCAGCAAAAAGAAATGTGCACACTGCTAAAATCAGTAAGGTTATCATATAATTAATTGGCTTAAAGAAGTTTCACAGGATGCTTTACTCATGGAACACAAATATTTACTCATAAACAAATTTACTAATTTGTTATGCTTTGTTATACATTGTTGATCACCATTTCTAATGTGCTTAGAGGGATTCATTGATCACACCATACACATTGCAAAAGAATACGAAAGAATGCTTTCTTTTCTCATTTACTGCGCATCCCTACACCTGGATTCTGGATTCTGGATTTACAGAGTTTTGTACCATGCCACGATTACATAGTAGTCCAAGTTATCTGAATTATATCGGCAGAAAGTTTCTCATAATATTCTACGTAACACGGAAACCGGTAATATATAATTCCTTTTTCTGTACATTTAGCCTGCAATATGCATTTTTTCCATAATCCCCCACTTAATGGCTTGCTCAATGTTCATAAATAAGATCTTGCCTATTAGTGCATTGCCCACAAAAAGCACCCCGCACCGGATGATACATAATCTCCCGCGCTTTTCTTTGGCGTGATTCCATTTTCCTATCCTTTTCTTTTTGCCGTTTACCTGACCATCCAGATTTGTCACAGTTGTCGTGGTCATCCTCCGCTTATCTTATTTAACCAGGCCTCTCCCCACATTTTTACATAATTTCGTCTTTTAACCCCATCTTTATCAATTTTCTCTTTTGCAATAACTTCAAAATCTAACATAATTCTAATTCAAGTTGTCTAATAATGACTATTGATTCACTTAACGAGTATGTGACAGACTTGCCCATCTTTTTACTTCGCCCAACTTCATACTAATTCTCTTTTCTGTTAAAGATTTCCTCAGGAAAGTCAACCGATTGATTTTTCTTCTTCAAATTTTAACTTTCTAATGCCGCAATCATCATATTACAACGTCAATATTACTGCTAAGTAAGTATTAATGTGCACACACTGTGTGCAAGTTTTCCTGCAATGATTCATATATCTTTTGCCTCAATACCGTATTCCGGTTCAACAGGATATTTCTCTATAAAAAAGATGACTTCCGTTAGCAATGTGCATTGTTTTCATTATTTGGGCCTGCTTCATAGCATATGCCCATAGCATCAATGCTGCAGCTTTCGATATTTGGGTTGTCTCTTATCAGTGCAGCCTTCTTATCAGAATATTGGCTGTGCTCCATATTATTATTTTTCCCCCTTCTTCCTTTACTAGTTTTCAGCCGCACATCCGACACCCCTCAATTTCTTTCCAAAATATTGTTCTATCAAGATACAATACTAACCATCATAATACATTATCCAGTCATTGGCAACTCAAAGATTTAGTATGCAAATCATCTGAGTCTAATGCAGTATACTTTCCACACAAAAATGCGGTGAGCCGTCTGAATTTTCGGCGTCGTGGTAAGCACCACCAACAGGTTAAAAAAGCTGGTTCTAATGTTCATATGGATACATCCAGTCGACTTCAGCCGGAATTTGCAAAGTTCGGATCATCGCCACGATGTCTTAAAGAATCAAATGGAATAATAGTTGCTGGAGGAATAGCATCGCGTGAAACCTTTAATGATTCAAGTACTTTGAGTTATGCTCCATCAAGCAACTCACCGAATTCTTATCGTTGGAAGGGATTTTTTGGTCTTCATGTTGGTGAAACAGGATACACTGAAAACGGAAATATAGGGACATTGATTAATAATTGTATTACGATAAACAAGATTGCCAACTCTCGCTATATGTCCCTTGCGTGCAACAATGACCAGAACTTGTACGTGATGGATATAAGTAATAAAAGTGATGCAATATCCCCAGATTACAGTGTTAATCTGTCTGTTGCATTGAATCATGCTTCGTTATCGCCAGATATGAAAACGCTTGTTACGTTGGGGGATAGTCCCAGAATTTTTATTATGCACCCAGAAGAGAATATGAGAGAGGTTGCGAAGAGAGAAACCATAATAACACAGTCTGATTGTGGCTTTTCCACATGTTGGAATAATTCAGGTACATGTTTTTCTGCTTGCTTCCAGGAGGGGGTGAATTTTATATATGATATTCGTAATATATCAAGACCAATTCATAAGATATATTCAACCAGAAAACAGCTTCAAAGCGGTGCTTTTCGCGTTTGCAAGTTTAGCGGTGGTACAGATGATTTATTATTTATTTCAGAACACCAAGGTCGTGTTCATGTTGTTGATACAAGGGATTTTATGACGCACCATGTTATATTATTACCTAAGCGTTTATATGATGACTCTGATGGATACTATAACCAGCCTATAGTGAAAAAATATGAGGATGTCTGTGATGTGGATCATAGACTAGGCTATCCGAGAACTTCGAGAATGTTTCTGATTGACGTTGATAAACTTCAGAAATCAAATTTCTTTAATTTCAATCGGAACAACTGCCCAAAAAGATATCCTGTTGCTAAAATGAGGGAAGATGCAGTTGAATGGATGAAAACCCCATATAGTAGGCAGCCATCAACAAAAGAAAGAGAACTTCATGAGCAGATAGTTTGTGACCCTCTTCAAAATGCTTGTAATTCTGGAACAAGGGTTGTTCGTACCCCCATCAGAGGTCGTGGTTATCATGATGGTGTAATTCAGAATCCTCAAAACGATCCATTTTATTATTTGGACTCCGAACTGGAATTAACTGGCCTTGAGATAGTTAACGCAGGTAATGAATATGGAAATGGTCAGCATTCATTGGTAATTGGATCAGATGATGGCTTAATACACTGGGATATTGATAGTTGGAGACGAAGATGCTTCCCATCCTACGAGTTAGCATGATTTATCAGAGAAGGATAACACCAGGGATTGGTGTGCATACAGGTAGTCGTACCATTTTCAATTTTTCTATATAATATTACAAAAGCATGGGGTACATAATATAATAAAGGTGTGTGGCATATTATCATGATATTTGTCACCTATAAAATTGCGGCCGGTTAACGTTTAATCCGTATTCATCCAAAGCACTACTAAGATCCTCCATGGTTAGCGTAACCTTCTGGTTCTGGGCTTGCTGTCCTGGACCATTTGTCAGTGAACTTGTCGCATTTTCTGCGTTACCATTCTCCCCATCACTCTTTTCTGATGGATTGCTTCCTTGAATATTCATTACCGTAGCTGTCATGAGAGCCCTCGCCCTAACCTGAGGATTAGCTGAATTGTAAACTGCACTGTTGGATCGGATACGAGAGTATTCATATGCATCAGTAGCTATATCACTTATGAATTTCTGGGTTGCCAATGCTAAAAGTCTTTTGATCTTTCTGTTAGAAGTCGAAAATCCACTTTTAGCCAAATAGTAATCCGTAACCGCATCAGGTATTATGGGTGTGAAATCTTCGTCATCCATCATTTCTAGCACCTCCTCCAATGTTTTATCTTCACGCGTAATTTCCGGAAGTTGATGCATTGGTGCTTCCTGTTTTTTTAATGCTGGATCGTCTTTGTCTTCTGGTGGAAGTTTCTTACCCCCATCTTTTTCATCCTTTTCTATGCTTCCAGTATTAAGCTTTTTGTGCTCTGGACCCTCATCCTCTTCAGCCAAGGATGGTCTTTTTTTTTTATTTGTTTCTTCCTCTGATATTTCGGTTTCTTCTTTCTTGCCCTCTTCCTCATCTTCTTCTAATTCATCAACATCATTAATGCTAAACAATGCCCCTCCAGCAGTTTTGTTCTCTAACTTATCATTTGTTTCGGTTGGTTCGGTTGAGCTATTTTCCTTTTTGTCTTTCAGTTGGACTTCCCCTTCTTGATTCTTCTTTTCTACTTTATCACTATCTTTAATTATCTCGTCACTCACCACTTCGGCCTCTTTCGGATTCTCTTTATCCTTATTTGTTTCAGATGAGATAATCTTAGCTTGTCCTACTCCAGCAGACTCTTCGACCCCTTCATTACTGTTATTTATCTTCGATTCGTCATTTGTTTTTGTTTCATTACCATCGGATGTATTGCCTTTTTCTGGCCCAATAACGTTATATTTCTCAATGTTATCCGCAGTTTGTCCCTCCGTTTTTTCTGCATTATCATTACTTCCATCCTCTATGAATTTGTTTGCATGAACCTCCTCACTTTCATATTTGTCAGTTGTGATATCCTGTTTAGCTTTTTCATCATTAATATTGTGTGAAGTGGAAGTATTTTCCTCTTTAATTTCTGATGTTCCAACTATTTTTTTATCAGTCTGACCGGCTTTTGTCAGTTCCTTTGCATCCATTTCCACCATAGCTCTCGCCCACAAAGTCTGCCAGATTATTTCAGATCTTACGTCTACTAAAAAGGACAGAGAATCATAATACATGCATTTCGTCACCTCAAGGATCCATTTCCTGTGGGAAGCGCGACTGTTTGTCCCTATTAATCATTCAAGGGAGTAGCAAAAAAATATTTTAAAAAATAAATTCCGAAACCGAGAATCGAACTCGGATCTGGACGGTGAGAGCGACCTGTGATAGCCATTACACTATTTCGGATTTACAAAATTGTAAATGGTCGGACTGAAGGTAACAAAATATTATTTTCAATAACCTGAAGTATAAGGATTCTTTAGATG
>ERZ746981.183-NODE-183-length-46082-cov-894.398718_pt1 | contig 46082 bp, 40 predicted proteins | sample MGYA00374948_ERZ746981 | MGnify/ENA primary metagenome ERZ746981 (study PRJEB28757, sample SAMN06711160) | food metagenome | host: microorganism | place: China:Harbin | collected 2017-01-30 | study: EMG produced TPA metagenomics assembly of the Analysis of...
TCCCGCCCCGGCCTGGCAGGTAATGCCCACCGTGGCGGACAGCCCGGCCAGCGGTTCCATCCATTCACGGTCCTGCGCGCCAAAGACCAGCGGCACCAGGGCCGGAGCGGGAGCGACCACGCGCAGCCCGAAGCGGCGCGCCAGGTCATGGGCGATTCCCGTAGCCCCCAGTCTGGGAATGGACAGCCCGCCCGTGGCCACGATCAGGCTGGGGGCCAGGAACACGCCATGGTCCGTCTCGACCCGGTACTGCCCCGCCGCATCCCGCGCCACGTCGATGATGCGGTGCGACAGGCGCAGGGTGACCTGCCCGCTTGCGCATTCCCGCAGCAGCATGTCCACGATGTCGCGCGCCGAACGGTCACAGAACAGCTGGCCCGCCGCCTTCTCGTGCCAGGGAATGCGATGACGCTGGACAAGGGCCACGAAATCAGCCGGGGTAAAGCGTGCCAGCGCCGATTTGGCAAAATGCGGGTTGGCGGAAATGAACTGCCCCGCCCCCGCATCCATGTTGGTAAAATTGCACCGCCCCCCACCGGAGATGAGGATCTTGCGCCCGGCATGCTGCGCGTGGTCCACCACCACCACGCGCGCGCCCCCCTGCCCCGCCGTTGCCGCCGCCATGAGGCCCGCGGCCCCCGCGCCCAGCACGATGGCATCAAAACCGGCGGCCTGCGCTGTCATGGCGCTAGAAATCCAGGTCCGCGTAATGGGCGGGCGGGTTGAAGCCGGTCATGCGGTCCTGCAGCAGGGAGCGGAAGCAGGGCCGGCTTTTCACCCGCGCGTACCAGTCCTTGGCCGCCGGCGCGCGCGACCAGTCCACATCATCAAGGAAATCAAGACAGGACAGGTGTGCCGCGGCGGCAAAATCCGCCATGGACAGCATGTTGCCCGCCAGCCACTGCCGGGTTTCCGCCAGCCAGTCGATATAGGAGAGATGGGGCCGGATATTGCCATAGGCCGCGCGCAGGGCCGCCCCGTCGGGATTGCCGCGCCCTGAAATCCGTTTCATCACCTTTTCATTGAGTAGCCTGCACGAGACCTCATGACCGAATTTCTCGTCAAACCAGACCACAAGCCGGCGCACCTCCACCCGTTCGGCCAGCGTGCGGCCCAGTAGCGGCGTGTCGGGATAGGCTTCCTCCAGATACTCGCAGATCACCCACGAATCGGGTATGCACAGGCCATTCTCTTCCTGCAGCATGGGCACCGTACCTGCGGGGTTGCGGTCAAGATATTCGGGGCGGCGTTCCCATACACGCTCGGTCTTGAGCTCGAACGGCAGCCGTTTTTCACCCAGCACCAGGCGGACCTTGCGGGAATAGGGAGAAAGGGGAAGATGGTACAGGATGCGCATGTTTCCGCTTTATTCCATTGCCCCGCCTTTCGCCAAGCCCATACTGCGTTCCATGCGTGCCCCCCATGCAAAAAACATGCTTAAAAAATACAAGAATAGGGTGCCCTGCCGCCGCGCAATATCCTATAAGGAGGGAATCTTCCCTCCACGGTTCCGGCGTGGCACGATAGGTGGAAACACCATGCCCACTTACCACACAGGACAGGATCACGTTGCCAGACGAACTGCGCCCCACACCGAAAATCCGTGCACGCGGCCGGTCGTTCCTTGCGCTTGTACTCTCGCCCGAACCCCCGCTGGCGGACTGGCTGGCCGGGCTTGATGCGCAGATCGCGCGCTCAAGCACGTTTTTCGCCGGCAAGCCGGTCATCCTGGACCTTTCCCTGCTGGCGCCCGACACCGTGGGGCTGGCGGAACTCTATCCCGCGCTGTGCGCGCGCGGCATCCGCATCATTGGCATAGAAGGCGGCAACCCGAACTGGGCCGCCTGCGCACGGTGGGACTGGCCCGCGGGCTTTCTGGGTGGCCGCGCATCCGGCGCGGTGGACATACCCGATGATGCCGCCCCGCCACGGGTGGAGGTACCCCGCGCCTCCTCCCTGATCATCGAGCAGCCGATCCGATCGGGTCAGGTGATCATGAACCCCGAGGGGGACATCATCATCCTGGGGTCCGTGGGATCGGGGGCGGAAATCACGGCGGGCGGGTCGATCCATGTCTACGGTCCGCTGCGGGGGCGCGCGATCGCGGGCATGAACGGGCAGCCCGACGCACGCATCTTCACCCATTCCATGCAGGCGGAACTCCTTGCCATCGACGGCTATTACATCACCGCCGATGAAATCGACCCCCGCTATGTCGAACAGCCCGCGCAGATCGTTCTTACAAATGACACACTTGTCGTGCAGCCGCTTGTCGCCCCTGCATTTACCAGGCGGAAAGCCTGATACGCTAGCCCTCTCCCCGTCGCGCCGCGCGCGCGCCAACCCCCACCAACCGTATCCATCAGGTCATGAACAAGAAAACACCCCCCAAAAGCGGACAAGGAACTACCCCCATGGCAAAAGTGCTGGTTGTCACATCTGGCAAGGGCGGCGTTGGCAAGACAACCTCCACCGCGGCCCTGGGCGTGGCGCTGGCGCAGACCGGGCAGAACGTGGTGGTGGTCGACTTTGATGTCGGCCTGCGCAACCTTGACCTTGTCATGGGGGCCGAACGGCGGGTCGTGTTCGACCTGATCAACGTGATCCAGGGCGAGGCCAAGCTGGCGCAGGCCCTGATACGGGACAAGCGGATCGAGACACTGTCCATCCTGCCCGCATCACAGACACGCGACAAGGACGCCCTGACCGCCGAGGGCGTGGCCCGCGTGATGCAGGAACTGCGTGAAAAGTTCGACTGGGTGATCTGTGACAGCCCGGCGGGGATCGAACGCGGCGCGCAGCTGGCCATGTACCATGCCGACCACGCCATCGTGGTGACCAATCCCGAAGTGTCCTCGGTGCGCGACAGTGACCGCATCATCGGCATGCTTGACAGCACGACCGAAAAGGCGAAAGGGGGCGGCAAGATTGAAAAGCACCTGCTGCTGACCCGCTACGACCCCGCCCGCGCCGCGCGGGGCGAGATGCTGCGGATAGAGGACGTACTGGAAATCCTGTCGATCCCGCTGCTGGGCATCATTCCCGAAAGCGAGGAAGTGCTCCGCGCCTCCAACCTTGGCGCCCCGGTTACCCTGAGCAGCCCCGACAGCCCGCCCGCCCGTGCCTATGCCGAGGCCGCACGCAGGCTGGAGGGCGAGAAGCTGGAAATTACCGTACCAACAGAGCGCAAGGGCCTGCTGGCCCGCCTGTTCAAGGGGAAAAGCTGATGAGCTTGTTTGGCTCCTTTTTCGGGCGCGGCACGAAAACATCCGCGCCCGTGGCGCGTGACCGCCTGCAGATCCTGCTGGCGCATGAACGCACGGGCAAGGGGGATGAATCGGACCTGCTCAACAAACTGCATACCGAGATCCTGGAAGTGATCAAACGGCATATCCCCGTTGATCAGGACAAGGTGCAGGTCAAGCTGGACCGGGGCAACTCCGTCTCGATGCTGGAAATCGACATCGAGGTGCCGCAAATCAAGTCCCCGTCCTACCGCTAGGCACGGACCGCCCCGCCAGCCGGTCAGGACAGGCGGGGTTCGATCCAGCGGCGGGCATGTTCGAAATCACGCGTGACGGCGGCCTGCGCTGCGGCCACGTCGCGCTGGCGCAGGGCCGCGATCAGGTCCTCATGCGGGTGGGTGCGGCCTTCATGCGCGCTCTGGACCATGGGGCGCGACAGCGCGTAAAGCGGCCCGATACGCATCCACAGGTTGCGCAGGATGGTGGCCGTAAGCGGCAGTTCGGCAATGGTGGCGACCGTTGTATGGAAATCCGCGTTGAAGGCGGCCATTCCCCCGTCATCACGCAGGCGCGACGCATCCATGAACTGATGCTGGAGAATGACCAGCGCCTCGATGCCATGTTCGGTCACGCGCTGGGCGGCGGCGGCGGCCAGACGCATTTCCAGGTCCACGCGCAGGTCATGGATCTCGGCAAAGCTGCGCTGGGTCATGGCGGGTACTACCGCGGTATTGCGGTCATTGAGTTCCAGCGCATGCTCGGACACCAGGCGCAGCAGGGCTTCACGCACCGGGGTCGGGCTTAACCCCAGTTCCGCCGCGAGCGGCCGCAGGACCAGCCGCTCACCCGAACGGTAGCGGCTGCGGATCAGTCCGCGGCGTACATGTTCGTAGGCTTCCTCGCTCAGGGCGCGGCGTGGAAGCTTTTCAGACTGGCCTGATGTGAATGCTACCATGCCGTTCAATCATCCTTAATGCAAATAGGTCTTATTAATACGGATCAATAATGATCTGACCGTGAATGGCAACGCCTGAAAAAGCAGAAAAAGCCATTTTGGCCGTATTTCTCCTGTTCCAGGGCTGTTTTGTCCCGCCAGCCACCGTTCTGGGGAACCGGCCCCCGGCCCACCCGTTACCCCGGCAATGATCCGCGACAGGCCGGCGCCCTGTCGCCCGCCCGGAACCGACAAGGAACCCATCATGGCCGACGCTGGCGAGAACACCTTCCTGACCGATGTACAGACCCTGCGTGAACGTGCGAAGAAGGCAATCGAAAAAGGCGCGCTGACCCCTGCCTATCAGGGTGATGTCAAGACCGCCATCGACCTGCTGCAGACGGTCGTGGCGACCGAACTCGTCTGCGTCCTACGCTACACGATGCATTCCATTTCCGTCGAGGGCATTACCAGCGAAAGCGTGAGGGCCGAATTCGCCACCCATGCCAAGGAAGAGCGCGCCCACATGATGTGGGCGGCCGAGCGCATCGACCAGCTGGGCGGCGTGCCCAACCTCTCCCCCGAGGGGCTGGCCACGCGGGCCGCCAGTGAATACGGAACGGGCGGCAACCTGATCGAGATGGTGCGCCAGAACCTGGTGGCCGAACGGCTGGTGATCGAACATTACCGCGAACTGATCCGCTACTTCGCCGACCACGACCCCACCACGCGCATCATGCTGGAAAAGATCCTGGCGGAAGAGGAAGAACACGCGACCGACATGCATGACCTTCTTGTCGCGCATGAGGGGCGTCCCTTCCTGTCCTGATCCGCGCGCCCCGCGCTTTTTTCTCCTGCACCTCCTGTCGCGCGCTCCCCGCCCCTGTGTGGCGGGGGCGGGGCGCATCTGCACGCGCACTGTCCCGCGCGGCACGAACACCCCATCCAATCCAACGGAGACCCCTCATCAATGACTGAGCCGAAAACCTATGACCTGTTCATCGGTGGTGAATGGACCAGAGCCGATAATACCGACCACGATACCATCAGGAACCCCGCAACCGGCGAAGTCCTGGCCAGGGTGGCCATAGCGGGGGAAACCGACGTGACCCGCGCCCTGCGCACGGCGCAGGATGCCTTTCCTGCCTGGAGCAGGCTGGTGGCGACCGAGCGGGCGGATTACCTGTACCGCCTGATCGAACTGATCCGGCGGGATACGGAAAAGCTGGCCCGCATCATCACCTCCGAAAACGGCAAGCCGCTGAAGGAAGCCCGGGTGGAGGTCAATTTTGCCATCCAGCTCATCCGCTTCGCCGCCGAGAACGTCCGCAGGCTGGAAGGCAACATCATTCCCGGCAGCCGACCGGGGGAGAAAATCCTGATCGAGAAGATCCCCCACGGCGTGGTGGCCGGAATCTCGGCATGGAACTTCCCGCTCGCGCTGACCGCACGCAAGCTTGGCCCGGCGGTGGCGGCGGGCAATACCTTTGTCATCAAGCCGCATGAACTCACGCCGCTGGCCACCCTTGCGCTGGCGGAACTGACGGTTGAGGCCGGTTTCCCGCCCGGTGTGTTCAACGTGGTGACAGGCGGTGGGGCCACGGTGGGCAACGCGCTGGTGGTCAGCCCCATCACCAGGCTCATCACCATGACGGGCAGCACGCCAGCGGGGCGCAGGATCATGGCCGCCGCATCCGAAGGGCTGAAGGAAGTCCGGCTGGAACTGGGTGGCAAGGCGCCGTTCATTGTCATGGAGGACGCCGATCTCGAGGCGGCAGCAAACGCCGCCGTGGCCGCGCGCTTCATGAACTGCGGCCAGGTCTGCACCGCCAACGAACGCACCTATGTGCACACCGCCGTGTATGATGCTTTCCTGAAGCGCCTGCGTGAAAAGGTGGCGGCACTGAAAACCGGCAACCCGCTGGATGACACCACCGACATGGGCCCCAAGATCAGTGCCGATGAGCTGGAAAAGGTGGACGGCATGGTCCGCCACGCGGTCGAACAGGGGGCGAAGGTTGAACTGGGCGGCAAGCGCCTGACGGGCGGTGCGTATGACAGGGGCAATTTCTATGCCCCCACGCTGCTGACCGATGTGAATGGCGCTATGGATATTGCGCGCAACGAGGTGTTCGGCCCCGTGCTGTCGCTGATCCGTGTGCGGGACTTTGATGATGCCATCACGCAGGCCAACGATTCCCGCTATGGCCTGTCCGCCTACATGTTCACACAGAACCTGAAATACATCATGCGGATGACCAGCGAACTCAACTTTGGCGAAATCTACGTCAACCGCGAAGGGGGCGAGGCGGCACAGGGTTTCCACCACGGTTATGGTGACAGCGGCATCGGCGGCGAGGACGGGCAGTACGGCCTTGAAGCCTATGTCGATACCAAGACCATCTACCTGAACGCATGAGGCAACGGGCCGCTGTACCCGCCACAGCGGCCCGGAGCAATCCGGGCCGCTTTTTTCATGCCTGTCGTTCCCCCACGCGACCGCCCCGCATCAGGCCGGTCATTCAAGACGCCCCGAAGGGCGACACCCGGAAACGCCTGTCTCCGGAGCAATTTCAGATCTGGCGCATCCATACCGTATCGATCGCATGGCTCGGGCTTTTGTGCATGATCACGCGCGCACGCTCCCGCGTGGGCAGGATGTTCTGCTGCAGGTTGGGCAGGTTGATGCGCCGCCAGATGTCACGCGCCCTGTGCTCGGCTTCGCCGGGCGAAAGATCGGCATAGTGATGGAAATAGGAATTCGGCTTGCGGAAGGCCGTCTGCTGCAGCAGCAGGAAGCGCCTGACATACCAGTCCTCGATCACCTGCGTATCGGCATCGAGATAGATCGAGAAGTCAAAGAAATCGGATGCCATGAACGGCTGTTCCGATACGGTCTGCAGCACGTTCAGCCCCTCGAAGATCAGGATGTCGGGCTGGTCGATCACCTGGTAGCGGCCGGGCACGATATCATAGGCTTCATGCGAATACACCGGCACCTTCAGGTTGCGCTCTCCCGCCTTGAGCGCGCCAAGGAAGGTGATCATCTGCCGCAGGTCGTAGCTTTCGGGGAAGCCCTTGCGATGCATGAGCCGGCGCGCTTCCAGTTCCCGCGTGGAATGCAGGAAGCCGTCGGTCGTGACCAGCGCCACATTGGGATGGTCCGGCCAGCGCGACAGCACCGCCTGCAGCAGGCGCGCGAACGTGCTCTTGCCCACGCCCACGCTGCCCGCGATCCCGATCACGAAAGGCAGCGTGACCGCGGGCGCGCCCATGAAGGCGCTCTTGACCATGTTGTTCAGGCCACGGGTGGCCATGACATGCAGGTTGAGCAGGCGCGACAGCGGCAGGTAGATCTCGCTTATGTCCTCCAGCGAGACCGGCTCGTTACGTCCACGCAGCGATGCAATGTCCGCCTCCCCCAGCGACTGCGGCACGTTCGCGCGCAACGCCGCCCATTCGGGGCGGGGAAAGATCATGTAAGGCTGCACCATGCCGGGGGAAGGATGCGTGGAGATGACGGGACGCGCCGCGTCCAGCACACAGTTCTCCATGCCCTTGTTCCTTTCTGCTGTGGCACCCGCGAACGAAGCACGGACCATCTGGCGCGTATCACCATCCCCCATGCCAATCCAGACCGGTCCCGCCCAATTTAGCGTGTACGGCGGCCACAGGTCGCCCCGTTGCCCGTATCCTGACACAGACGTGACAATTGTGACACAACTGCCGCCCCGTGCATGAATGGTATGGAAGGCCGGTGGCCACCGGCCTGCATCGCGCGGGGGCGCCACGCGTTGCACCCCGCACCGGCCCCATGGCCACCCGCCCCCGAAACAGGACCCGCATACCCAGATGAACGACCAGCACCCCCCTTCCCCCGCCCCCGTCCGGGGCCTGACCACGACGGGCTGGACGGATGGACGCGCCCGCGCGGTGCTGCGCCGCATTCTGGACGCGGCCATCCACAGCGCCATGCCGGACAGGGTTCTGGCCCGGTACCTGCCACCGCCGCCGAAGGGGAAATGCGTGGTGGTGGGGGCGGGCAAGGCCGCCGCGTCCATGGCGGCGGCGCTGGAACAGGCATGGCCCGACGTGGCGCTTTCGGGCTGCGTGGTCACGCGTGATGGTCATGGCACCGGCACGCGGCGCATCCGCGTCATGGAAGCCAGCCACCCCATGCCCGACAGCCGGAGCGTGGACGCAGGCCGCGCCATGCTGGCGGCCGTTGCCGGGCTGGGGCCGGATGACCTGGTCATCGCCCTGATCTCGGGCGGGGGATCGGCGCTGCTGGAATGCCCCCGCGCGGGCCTGACACTGGGGGATATCCGCACCCTCAACCATGCCCTGCTCCATAGTGGCGCCAGCATACGCGAGATGAACGTGGTGCGCCGCCACCTGTCGGCCATAAAGGGCGGCGGGCTTGCCGCGGCAGCCGCCCCGGCCCGCGTGGTCACGCTGGCGATCAGCGATGTGCCGGGCGATGACCCGCTCACGATTGCCAGCGGCCCCACCGTGGCCGACCCCACCACGGCCGCCGAGGCCCTGTCGATCCTGCATCATTACGACATGACAGTGCCCGATGCGGTGGAAACGGTGCTGATGCAGCCCCCAACCGACCGCATGCTGTCACCACGCAACCGCTATACCCTTGTTTCCACCCCGCTCATGGCGCTGCAGGCGGCGGCGGCCACCGCGCGCGACTGCGGACTGACGCCCCTGGTGCTGGGGGACGCGCTGGAAGGCGAAAGCCGGGACGCGGGCACGTTCATGGCCGGGATTGCCCTGTCCGCCCGCCTGCATGGCCTGCCGGTGGGGGCACCCGCCGTGCTGCTGTCCGGTGGCGAGACCACGGTCACGATCAACCCCGCCGGTCCCCCTCCGGGCCGGGGTGGACGCAATACCGAGTTCCTGCTGTCGATGGCCCTGACGGTGCAGGGCAATGAAGGCATATGGGCCATTGCCGCCGATAGCGACGGCATTGACGGCACGGAGGACGCGGCGGGCGCCATCATCACCCCCACCACCCTGACACGCGCCCGCGCGCTGGGCTGCGACCCGCGTGCCTGCCTGCGCGCGCATGACAGCTACAGCCTGTTCCGCACAACAGGGGATCTGGTCATGACCGGCCCCACCCTGACCAACGTAAACGACATAAGGGCGGTGCTGGTGCTCTAGTTGGACTGGCCGGGCTTGCGACCGTAGCTGACCTGCGTGTCCGGCACGACGAAGTGCTTGCCGTCATCACTGTCGGACGGCGCATCGTCATCGCCTGCCTGATTGGGGTCGTAACCCGAGGAGATCATCTGCATCGCCGCCGCATCGGGCGGGGTATGATAGGGTTCCGTAGCCGCGTCATCCGCCGGGTCGGGCGGCTTTGGCAGGTGACGGGACAGCGGGCGCAGCGCATCGCTTGCGTGGGGAACATGATGGCCACCGCTCCGGTGACCCAGCGGGCGGGGGGCCTCATCCACGTCAGCGGGGTCGTTGTTGTCGTCCTGCCCGGCACTACAGGCCGCAAGGCAGGCCAGCAATCCAACCATTGCAAGACGCGGTTTCATCCCGGCAGCCCCTTCCCCCTTCTTGCACCCTGCCCCGCCCACACGGCTCTGGCCTGCCGGGCGGGGCATCCCTGTCAGCCTGCCTTAACCGGGCAGGACGGGGGGATCAAGCCTCGCCGCCCTCATCGTCGGGACCAACCAGCATGGCTTCGGCCACCACACCGGCCTGCTCACGCACGCGGCGTTCGATATCGGCCGCCATTTCGGGGTGGTCGCGCAGGAACTGCTTGGCATTCTCGCGCCCCTGCCCGATGCGCTGGCTGTCGCACGAGAACCAGGCCCCCGACTTCTCCACAATGCCGGCCTTGACCCCCAGGTCGATCAGTTCGCCGACCTTGCTGATCCCTTCGCCATACATGATGTCGAATTCGACCTGGCGGAAGGGCGGCGCCATCTTGTTCTTGACCACCTTCACGCGCGTCTGGTTGCCCGTGACCTCGTCCTTGTCCTTGATCGAGCCGATGCGGCGGATATCCATGCGCACGGAGGCATAGAATTTCAGCGCGTTGCCGCCGGTCGTCGTCTCGGGGCTGCCGAACATCACACCGATCTTGAGCCGGATCTGGTTCAGGAAGATCAGCATGGTGTTGGAACGCGAGACGGAACCCGTCAGCTTGCGCAGCGCCTGGCTCATCAGCCGCGCATGCAGGCCCACATGGCTGTCACCCATGTCGCCCTCAAGCTCCGCACGCGGCACAAGTGCCGCAACACTGTCCACCACCAGCACGTCGATCGCACCCGAGCGGACCAGCGTATCGGCAATTTCCAGCGCCTGTTCACCGGCGTCGGGCTGGCTGATCAGCAGGTTGTCCACGTCCACGCCCAGCTTGCGCGCATAACCGGGGTCCAGCGCGTGCTCCGCATCGATGAAGGCGCAGGTGCCACCCTTGCGCTGGGCCTCGGCAATGGCGTGCAGCGCCATGGTGGTCTTGCCCGAGCTTTCCGGGCCATAGATCTCGACAATGCGGCCGCGCGGCAGGCCGCCGATGCCCAGGGCGATATCAAGCCCGAGGGAGCCGGTGGAAATCACATCGACCTGCTCGCTGGGCCGCTCGCCCATGCGCATGATCGATCCCTTGCCGAACGCGCGCTCGATCTGGCTCAATGCCCCTTCCAGGGCCTTGCTTTTATCGATACCCGGAGCCTGTGCCATTACGTGCCTATCCTGGTGCTTGAGGAGATGAAACCGAAAGCGGGCCTCCCGCCCGCCACCACCTGCGCCGGGCAGGCGGTACGTCCTGCACTGCAATATGGAACAAAACAGGACCATTTACAATGGTCCCACCCTGCCCCACACCGTGAATAATGCCGTACCGGCGCAAAAACGCCAGACTAGCGCGGCCCCATGGCCAGCCCCGCGCCACGCGGGTCGGTCGCGGCAACGCAGGTCGCGCCATCGCCCGGCAGCCCGCGCGGGCAGGATATGGCATTCACGCGCCCCTGTGCCGTGACGGGATGCGCGTCGGGTGCCTGACCGGCCAGGATATTGCGCATGGTAACGCCCACGGCGGCGGCGGCATCATTCTGCCCCGACCCCGCCGCCACGGCCCGGAATGCCCGGCCCTGACTGGCGATGGCCGCCGTATACAGCGGCTGTGGCAGGCGGGCGGGGGAGGCCCCCAGCACAATGCCGGTATTGCCCGCCATGCGCCCCGTGCCGAACAGGTTGTCCATGCTCAGGCTGCACGCCACGGCCATGCCGGCATGGTCCACCACCGTAAAGGATGTGGAGGCCGGGAGCGCGGGCAGGCCGCCCCCCGCCCCGCCACCGGCATTGACGAAGGCCTGCGCCCGCGCCAGCACGCTGTCCGCCGTGCCCCCCGTGGCATTGCCGTTCTGCGCGCGCCAGGCGGCAATGGCGGCCTGCGCACGGGTTGCGGCATCAGATGAGGCCGCGCTGCGGAAGGTAACGGCACTTCCCAGCCCGCCATCGGCGGGTGGCGGCAGGAAGGCGACCCGCGTCTCGCCATTTTCCACGACAAGGGGCTTCTGCTCCGACGGAACGGCCGCGCGCAGGTCCGCCACCTGCAACCCGCCGCCTGCCGCCTGGCTGCCCGCGACAAAGGACTGGGCCAGGGCGCCATTGTACAGATCACCCACCCCCATGCTGCGGATCTGGTCCAGCGCGCCGGACAGGTGCGTCTGCACCAGCGCATCGCCTTCGGCCAGCGCCTTGCCATCCGAACGGCTGAAGATGGCGCGTATGCCCGCATCGGCCAGCAGCGGCACCTGCACGGCCGCAAGGTCGCCCGCAAGCTGGCGGCTGACGTTGATGCCGTTGGAAGCCAGCGTGATCGCGCCGGGCAGCAGTTCGGAAAAGGCGACCGACCCGTATTGCAGATGCATGAGATACAGCCCGCGCGCCATCATCGGGACGGCTGCCGGACGGTCGGCGCGCGGCATGCCCGTGGCCGCCACCGTGCCCGCGACAGGCAGGAACATGAACGCCCGGCCGCCATTCTGGTCACCCGGCCTGTAGGCCAGGCAGGCCCCGCCCGCGCCAAGCGAGGCGCGCGAGGGCAGCGTGACCGAAAGTGCCATGCCCATGGCCGTCGCCGCATCCGCGGCATTGCCGCCACGCTGGAGAATGTCGCGGCCCACCAGTGTCGCCTGCGGCTCATCAGCCGAGACCGTGCCGATCAGCGCCCCGGGTGAAGGACCGAACATGTGCGACACGATCTTCACGGGGGAATACTTGTTGAGGGAACACCCCGTAACCGAAATGGCCAGCACCGCCGAGACTGCATGACGCATGTACCGGCGGGCGACAGGTGTTATCGAATGCTCAGGCACGCAACGCTTCTCCAATGGCAGGTCGGCTTGAATTCATTGAACGGCTCGTACCACGGCCACGCGATCGCCGCAGACCCGTTACGACTTAGCGGCCTTGGGGGCCATGGGCAACAGGCATGCCAGCCACCATGACCCATTCCTTTCCCGTGCCCGATCCTTTACAGAAGCACCCTATCGCGACATGACAACGGAGCAAACCCGTGACATTCATTTCCCCCCGCCGGTACCGTCCGCGCCTGCTGCCCATCCTGCTGGCCACGGGGGCCGTCATGATCGCCCGCCCCGGCACGGGCCATGCCGCCGATCCCGCCGCGACCTTCACCCCCGCCCAGCGGCAGGAAATCGTGGAGATCATGCGCAACGCCCTGAAAACCGATCCCACCATCCTGTCCGATGCCATTGCCGCCCTGCGCAGCACCGCCAATGCGGCCCAGCAGAACGCGGCCCGCAGCGCGCTGGAAAGCCACCGCGCCGACCTGCTCACACCCGCTGCCAGCGACGCCATACTGGGCAACCCGCAGGGGCACACCACAGTGGTGGAATTCTATGACCCGCGCTGCCCCTATTGCCGCAAGGTGCTGCCCGACCTGGACCGCCTTGCGCGGGAGGACAGGGACCTGCGCATTGTGGAGAAGGTCATTCCCGTACTGGGCCAGGGCAGCCTGATCACCTCGCAGGCGTTGGTGGCGGCCTTCGTGCAGGGGGGACAGGCCGCCTATTTCCGCATGCAGGCGGCGGTGATGGGGGATTCCGCCGCCCCCACGGCTGAACGCATGCGCACGCTGGCCACCCAGTCGGGCCTGAACGCCGCAACACTGGCCACGGACATGAATGGCGCCAGGGTCACCGCCATCCTGCAGGCCAACATGGAACTGGCCCGCGCCATCGGGCTGGACGGCACGCCCACCTTCGTGTTCAACGCCCGCCAGATCATTCCCGGCGCCGTGGGCTATGACGACCTGAAGAAAGCCATTGCCCAGAGCCGCTGAGGGCCGGTCATGCCCCACATGAAATAAGGCCGGTCGCACACAGCGACCGGCCTTTTTCATCAGGAGCGGCCTGCCTGTCCCGCAATCAGGCCATGGCCGCGACGGGCGGTGCCTCCGTCAGGTCATTGAGGCGCAGCAGATGCGTCAGCGCCGCCACCATGTCGTCCATCATCTGGTCGGTATGGTACGGCCCCGGCGTCAGGCGCAGGCGCTCGGTGCCACGGGGCACGGTGGGATAGTTGATGGGGGTGGCATAGATCCCGTAATCATTGAGCAGCCTGTCGCTCAGTTCACGGCAGCGCTCGGCATTGCCCACCGGGATCGGCACGATATGGCTCGGCGTCATGGTAAAGGGCACGCCCGCCCGGCGCAGCTTGTCACGGAAGGTATTGACACGTTCGAACATGCGCTCGCGCCGCCAGCCATCCTTGCGCACCTGCTGCACGCTGGCCAGCGCCGCGGCCACCACCGCGGGCGGCAGCGACGTGGTGAAGATGAAACCCGAGGCGGACAGGCGCAGGTATTCCACGATGTCGCTGGACGCGGTGATGTAGCCGCCATGCACGCCAAAGCCCTTGGCCAGCGTGCCCTCGATGATGTCCACCTGCTCCGCGACCCCGTCGCGCTGCGATACGCCACCGCCCTGCGCGCCATACAGGCCCACGGCATGGACTTCATCAAGATAGGTCATGGCGCCATATTTGCGGGCCAGCGCGCAGGTGGCGGCAATGTCGGAAATGTCGCCATCCATGGAATACACGCTCTCGAACGCGATAAGCTTGGGCGCATCGGCGGGGGCTGCGGCCAGCTTGGCTTCCAGGTCGGCCAGGTCGTTATGTTCGTAGATGACGGTGGTGGACCCGCGCGCGCCCTTGATGCCCGCGATCATGGAGGCATGGTTCAGCCGGTCGGAAAAGCAGATCCAGCCCGGCATGCTGGTCAGGATGGTCTGCAGCGATGCCTGGTTGGACACGTAGCCCGATACGAACAGCAGGCCCGCTTCCTTGCCATGCAGGTCGGCCAGTTCCGCCTCCAGCGCGGTATGGACGGGGCTGGTACCCGCGATGTTGCGCGTGCCGCCGGCACCCGCGCCATGTTCATGGATGGCCTGGATGGCGGCCTCGACCACAACGGGGTCAACGCCCATGCCAAGGTAATCGTTGGAAGACCAGACCACCACTTCCCGGTCCCGCGGGCAGGCGGGGGTGGCGGGGGTGGCCGCTGCTTCGGGCTGTTCGTAAAGCGGATACCGCTCGGCCTGGCGTGCCAGTGGGGTGAACTGCCGGTATCGTCCCTGTGCGCGGATATTTTCCAGTGCCGTGCGGCAGAACCGGAAGAACGGATGCCCATCCACATGATTACTGGACACTGCTGCTTTTCTCCATGCACACCACCCGCCTGTTGTGCGCGGGGGCTTCATTCATTACGGCCATGCACTGGCATGGCCCTTCACGCGGGGGCGTGTTTTCCCCGTCACGTGGCGCTGTCGCTGGCGGTTAACCACCGGCGGGCCAGCCTTTATGGCATGAGGGAGGCGGTAATTGCAAAACCGCATTCGGCTACTCGACGTAGATGCAGACCTGCATTGCACTGCCGGAGGAGATGGTACGGGCATCCATCTCGGTCTGGCTGCCCCCCGCACCCGCATCCATGACCGCCTGGAGCACCGGCTGGCCGCTGGCCGCCACCACGCCGCTCAGGTCGCCCGGCGTGCCGTCCGCCCTGTCGGGCACGTTGACGACAATGGTGAACAGGGCATTGGGCTTGCGCGCCAGCGCATCGGTCACGGCGGCCATAACCGCCGGGCGCCACTGGCTTTGTGGCGTACCGGCCACGATGGTCACCAGCGCCGGACGGTCCATGCCCGGCACGGGCGGCGGTGGCGCCTGGGGCAGGCGGGGCGGGTCGCCCGCATGGCGGTTGAAGGTTTTCTGGCTGACCAGCGCGCACCCGCCCAGCACCGGCAGGCACAGGGCGGCGGCAAGAAGGGCACGGCGGGCGGGGCGGGCGCGGGGAGGGTGCATGGCCCGCTACAGATACAGTATCGCCCCCGCCGGGCATAGTGGGCAGCGCTGCAATGTTGCCGCCATGCGCGCGGCGCAGTAGTACAGGCCAGGCGGCTCCAAGCGATCCTGCCCCGACATATGGACGATGCCGATGCCAGAAGATCAAGCCTGTGCTTCCCTGCCCGATGGTGGCCCCCCGGCCGCCCCCAGCATGCCCGAACGCCTGATAACGGCAATCCGCCACGCCATTGGCGTACATGAACCCGACCGGCGCTATGCCCCGCATGCGCGGGTCATGGCCGGTTTCTGCGCTGTGCTGTGGAGTCGCTTCCTGCGCTTCGACCCCGCAAGCCCGGAATGGCCGGACCGCGACCGCTTTGTCGTCTCCTCCCCGCGCTACCGCGTGCTGCCCACCATCATGGCCGAACTGTCCGGGCAGGCCCCCCTGCCCCCGCACGGCGCCCACCCCGACACCCCGCCCCATGAACGCCAGGCCTGCGGCCCCAACGGGCAGGGGCTGGGGGCGGCCATCGGCATGGCGCTGGCCGAACACAGGCTGGCGGCCCGTTTTGGCCGCTCGCTGGTCAACCACCGCATCTGGGCGCTGGGATGCTGGACGGAACTCTCCACCGGGGTGGCGCTGGAAACGGCGGCGCTGGCGGGGGAAATGACGCTGGACCGCGTGACACTGGTGGTGGGCCTGTGGCACAGCGAACGCGAACAGGTGGACGCCATCCTGCCACGCTACAGTGCATCGGGCTGGTCCGTGCGCAAGGTGGATGCGGGCAATCCCGAACAGATCGCAACCGCCATCGCTTCTTCCCAACGCACGCACAAACCCTGCCTGATCGCCTGCATCGCCACCGCCGAAACCGGGCCACAGCCCCCCTTTGTCGATGATCCGGGCCTGTGGGCGGGTGCCGCGCGGCGCGGCGCCAGCGCCCGGCGTTCGTGGCTGCGGCGGCTGCTCAAGGACCGGCAGAAGGCGGAATTCGAGCGCATGGCCCGCAACCAGCGCCCCGCCTTCTGGCAACCCGACTGGCAGCGTACCTGGCGCGAGGAAGGGACGGCCATTGCCCGGGTTTCCCCCGCCTTCGCCGCGCGGCGCGGACTCGAGACACTGCATGAACTCCTGCCCGAACTGATCTGCCTGCGTTCACGCCAGGGCATGCTGGCCGACCTGTCGGCCCACCGGCGCAGCAGTGGCGAGGCAGAGCTGAACTGCGGCACCCAGGTCCATGGCATGGCGGCCCTGCTGAATGGTATTGCGCTGCATGGCGGGCTGCTGGCCTTCGGGGCATCCACCATCATCGCGGTGGACCGCATGCGCCCCGCCCTGCGCTACGCCGCCATGACCGACCAGCAGGTGATCTACCTGCTGACCGATGACAACATGCTCAGCGGCGACAACACGGGCGGCTGGCGCCCGGTGGAACAGCTTGCCAGCCTGCGCGCCATGCCCAATATGGCGGTTTTCCGTCCCGCCGACCACCGCGAGACCATGGAATGCCTGGAACTGGCGCTGCGCCGCACCACCGGGCCAAGCCTGCTGACGCTGGAATCCACCCCCATCCTGTCCGCCCCCGCGCCCGAGCGCGAACTGCACGGGCTAACCAACCTGTGCGCGCGCGGCGGCTATGTGCTGGCCGAGGCACAGGGACCACGGCAGGTAACGCTGGTCGCCACGGGGCATGAGGCGATCATGGCGCTGGCCGCGCGCAAACTGCTGAAGGAAGCGGGGATTGCCGCGGCTGTCGTATCCCTTCCATGCTGGGAACTGTTCGCCGCCCAAAAAATGACGTATCGTGCTGCCGTGCTGGGAACGGCACCCCGGATCGGGATAGAGGCCGCATCGGGGTTTGGATGGGAACGCTGGCTTGGCGCAGACGGAATTTTCGTTGGCATTGACGGGTTCGGGGCATCCCCGGACCAGCCCGGCAGCCCGGCTGACATCACGCCGGAACGGATCTGCCGCGATGCCATGCGGCTGCTCGCCCCCCTGTCCGACACCCTGCCTGGAACCGCGGGAGGAAACGGCGCGCCTCCACCCGGAATGGCATCGGTCGATGCCAGTGTGTGAACATGTCTGACCCTTACGGAGAAAATAAGAAAATGGCTGTTAAAGTCGCAATAAACGGTTTTGGTCGCATTGGTCGCCTCGTGCTGCGTGGCATTATCGAAAGCGGGCGCACGGATGTCGTGCCCGTTGCCATCAATGACCTCGGCAGCGTGGAAGACAACGCACACCTGCTGTCCTATGACAGCGTGCACGGCCGGTTCCCCGCCGATGTGAAGGTGAATGGCAACCAGATCATCATCACCGCCAATGGCCGCACCTACGCCCCCATCACCGTCTCGGCCGAGGCCGACCCGACAAAGGTCCCCTTCCAGGGCGTTGATGTGGCCATGGAATGCACCGGCCGCTTCACGGACAAGGAAAAGGCCGCCCAGCTGATCAAGGCGGGCGCGCGCAAGGTAATCGTCTCCGCCCCCGCGTCGGGCGTGGATGCCACCATCGTGTTCGGCGTGAACCAGGACGTGCTGACACCGGACATGACCGTCATCTCCAATGCCTCGTGCACCACCAACTGCCTGGCCCCGGTGGCCAAGGTGCTGGATGACGCATTCGGCATCGAATGCGGCTACATGGTCACCATCCATTCCTATACCGGCGACCAGCGCACGGTGGACACCCTGCACAAGGACCTGCGCCGCGCACGCGGGGCGGCGCTGAACATGATCCCGACCTCCACCGGGGCCGCGCGCGCCGTGGGGCTGGTGCTGCCGCACCTCAAGGGCAAGCTGGACGGCACCGCCATCCGCGTGCCCACGCCCAATGTCTCGCTCGTCTCGCTGGACTTCGTGCCCAAGACCGCCCCCGCTTCCGTCGAGGCGGTGAACGAAGCCGTGCGCAAGGCGTCCGAATCCGGGCCGCTCAAGGGCATCCTTGCCTACAACACGGCACCGCTGGTCAGCACGGATTTCAACCACTCCATCGCGTCCTCCACCTTTGATGCCACCCAGACGGCGGTGATCGATGGGGGCCGGCTGGTGCGCATCTGCAGCTGGTATGACAACGAATGGGGCTTCTCCAACCGCATGGCCGACACGGCCGCCGTGTTCGGGGCACTGTAATGGCCGCCGCTTCATTCAAGACGCTGGACAGCCTTGATGCCACCGGCAAGAAGGTACTCCTGCGCGCCGACCTGAACGTGCCCGTGCGCAACCGGCAGATCACCGATGCGACACGGATCATCCGCCTGCTGCCCACCATACAGGAACTGGCGCAGAAGGGTGCCAGGGTGATCGTGGTCAGTCACTTCGACCGCCCGAAGGGCCAGCGCGTGCCCGAAATGTCGCTTGGCCCCATTGCCGACGCGCTGGGTGACGCGCTGGGCCGCCCGGTCACCTTTGTCGATGACTGCATCGGCCCCAAGGCGCAGCAGGCCGTGGACGCCATGCAGGACGGTGACGTGGTGGTGCTGGAAAACACCCGCTTCTACCCCGGTGAGGAGCAGAACGATCCCGAACTGGCCAAGGGGTTCGCGGCCCTGGCCGATTACTACGTGAACGATGCCTTCTCGGCCGCCCACCGTGCCCATGCCTCGACCGAGGGCGTGGCCCGCCTGCTGCCGTCCTTTGCCGGGCGACTTATGGAGACGGAACTCAACGCGCTCAACATCGCGCTGGAAAACCCCGCGCGCCCGGTGGGCGCGATCGTGGGGGGGGCCAAGATCTCGACCAAGCTCGACCTGATCGGCAACCTGCTTGAAAAAGTGGACATGCTGATCATCGGCGGGGCCATGGCCAACACCTTCCTTGCCGCACAGGGCGTGAATGTCGGCCGTTCGCTGCAGGAAGCGGACATGCACGACACCGCGCGCGCCATCATGGCCAAGGCAAGGGAAAAGGGCTGCGAGATCGTACTGCCGGTCGATGCCGTGACCGCGACCGACTTCCAGGCCAATGTGCCGACCCGCACGGTAGCCATCAGCGCCATCCCGGCCGATGCGATGGTACTGGACGTAGGGCCGGAGACGGTGATGCTGATCAACCAGAAGATCACCACCCTGAAGACCCTGGTCTGGAACGGCCCGCTGGGTGCGTTCGAGATCCCGCCCTTCGATACCGCGACCAATGCCGTGGCAAAGGAAGTGGCAAGGCTGACCGATGCGGGCGTGCTGAAAAGCATTGCCGGTGGCGGGGACACGGTCTCCGCCCTGCGCCATGCGGGGGTGGAAAAGCACATCTCCTACATCTCCAGCGCTGGCGGTGCCTTTCTGGAGTGGCTGGAAGGCAAGACCCTGCCGGGTATCATGGCGCTGGAAAGCGTGTTTGACCGCGCCATGCCGATCTGACCTGCGGCAGGCCGCCACGGTCCGGAGGAAAAGGGATCACCCCCAGGTGGTCCCTTTTTTCATGGCCAGTGTTCATGCCCTCGGGGAGGGTCCGCCATAAGGGCGTCCTGGGTGAGGCTTTTTTCAGAAAGCCTCAGGAAACGTTGCCTTTTTTCAAAAAGCTGGCACCAAAAATCTTCATTTCCCATCAATGCGCTTCATTTCATCAGTTTCTCAGCCGCGTGAAAGGCCGAGCCTGAGACCGAAGCCTATGAACACGCATCCGGTCAACCGGTCCATGGCCCGCATGATGGACGCGCGCCGCAGCAGGCGGCCAAGGGAATGGCCGGTAAACGCTACCAGGACCAGCCATCCGCAGCTCAGGGCCGCCTGCAGGCCCGAAAGCAGGAAAAGGTAAGGCCCTGCCTGCACGTTGCCGGGCACGAACTGCGGCAGGAAGGAAATATAGAAAACCCCCACCTTGGGGTTGAGCAGGTTCTGCAGCATCCCGCGCAGGAAATAACCATGCCGCCCGCCATCCGGCACCGCGCCAGCCAGCTGGCTGCCATCACGGCGGGGAAACAGGAGCATCCTGCCCCCGGCCCATAACAGATAGGCCGCACCCGTTATCCTGATGGCATCAAATGCCGGGCGGGAAGCCGCCAGCAGCGCCCCCAGCCCGGTGGCCACCGCCACACCCCATGCAAGGCAGCCACATACCACGCCAAGGGCCGCCAGCACCGCTTTTTCCCGCCCTGCCGTAGTGGCCGTGCGCAGCACCAGCGCGGTATCCAGTCCCGGCGTAATGGCCATGACAAACGCGGTGAGCGCGAAGGAAAGAAGGGATTGCGATATCGTCATGATCATGCCTCCAGACCTGCCTGTCAGGGTGCGCGGATACGGAACAAAGGTTTCCGGGCGCCACTTTTCCCCAAAAAGGCGGCGTTCCCCGAAGCTTTTTGAAAAAAGCTTCGCCAAAAACTTCCCTCTGCCCTGCCACGCACTTCTGGGCGCGCTGTCAGGCCGACCCTCAGCCCTGATGCGCGGGGGGCTGCTCGCTGCCCGCCGCCTGTCCGTCGGGTGCGGACTGCGCGTCATCACGCTCGATGACTTTTATGCTGTCGCCCACCAGTCCCCTGGCAAACGCCTCGGCGGAGAAGGGACGCAGGTCGTCCGCCTGCTCGCCCACGCCCACCAGATGCACCGGCAGGCCGAACGCATCGGCCAGCGCCACCACAATACCGCCGCGGGCCGAGCCATCCAGCTTGGTCACGACCAGCCCGGTCACGTTGACCAGTTCCTTGAACACCCGCACCTGTTCCACCGCGTTCTGCCCGGTGGTGGCATCCAGCACCAGCAGCACGGAATGGGGTGCTGTTTCGTCAAACTTGCGCATGACGCGGATGATCTTGGCCAGTTCCTCCATCAGCGCGCTCTTGTTGTGCAGGCGGCCGGCCGTATCAACCAGCAGCAGGTCGGCCTGTTCCGCGGTGGCGCGCTTGAGCGCCTCGAACGCCAGCCCCGCCGCATCGGCATTGGGCCTGCCCGCGATCACGGGCGCCCCCGTGCGCTCGCCCCATACCTGTAACTGCTCGACGGCTGCGGCGCGGAAGGTATCGCCCGCCACCATCATCACCTTCTTGCCCTGCTCCCCATAAAAGCGGGCCATCTTGCCGATGGTGGTGGTCTTGCCCGTGCCGTTCACCCCCACCACAAGCACCACATGCGGCTTGTGCTTCGGATCAGGTTCAAACGGAATGGCGACGGGCTGGAGGATATTGGCAATCTCCTCCGCCAGGGCGGCGCGCACTTCCTCATCCGTCACTTCCTTGCCGAATTTGGCGCGGCGGAAGGAGTCGATCACCTTTTCGGCCACGCTGGGACCCAGGTCGGCGGAGATCAGCAGGTCCTCAAGTTCCTCCAGCGCCTCGTCATCCAGCTTGCGCCGGGTGAACACGGCGGTAATGCCGCCGCTGAGTTTCTGGGTGGAGCGGGACAGTCCCGCCTTGAGCCGTGAGAAGAAGCCAAGAGCCATATCAGAGAATTTCCGCAACCAGTCCGTTATCGTCAACCGCCACCGGCCGCACCGTCTCGATGCGCCCGGCCACGGACACCGCGTCGTCCACCAGCCTGACGGGGGCAAATTCCTCGGAATGGCCCGCCGTGTCCGTTTCCATCAATACGCGCAGGGATTGCCCCAGCAGGCGAGTATGGAAGGCCCGCGCCGCCTCCGCCCCCGCGGCCCGCAGCCGGGCCGCGCGTTCCCTGCGCGCGGGCACCGCAATGGCGGGCATGCGGGCCGCGGGCGTGCCCGGCCGCTCACTATAGGGAAAGACATGCAGGTAGGGCAGTGCGTTGTCCCGTACAAAAGCGAGTGTCTGCGCGAACAGTTCCTCATCCTCGGTCGGGAAACCGGCGATGATGTCCGCCCCGATGCCAATATCGGGCCGCAGCGCCCGCGCCCGCGCCACCACACCTGCCGCATCCGCTGTCAGATGCCGGCGCTTCATGCGCTTGAGGATGATGTCACTCCCCGCCTGCAGCGACAGGTGCAGATAGGGCATGAAGCGCGGCTCGGCTTCCAGCAGCTTCCAGATATCCTCATCAATTTCCACCGGATCGACCGAGGACAGGCGCAGCCGCTCCAGTTCCGGCACCAGGGCAAGCAGCCTGCGGCACAGCTGCCCCAGCAGCGGCCTGCCCGGCAGGTCGCCGCCCCATGAGGTGATGTCCACCCCCGTCAGCACCACTTCGCGGTAGCCGGACTGCACAAGGGCGCGCACCTGTTCCACCACCGCACCGACCGGCACCGAGCGTGACGGCCCGCGCCCGAAGGGGATGATGCAGAAGGTGCAGCGATGGTCACAGCCCTGCTGCACCTCCACGAACGCACGGGTGCGGCCCGCGAACTCGGTCACCAGATGGGGTGCTGTCTCGCGCGCGGCCATGATGTCGGACACGGCATTGCCCTGCCCCAGCGCCATCTCGCTCCAGCTTGCGGCCTCCAGCTTTTCACGGTTGCCCAGCACGCGGGTCACACCGGGCAGGGCCGCCCAGCGTTCGGGGTCGATCTGGGCGGCGCAGCCGGTTACCACAATGCGCGCGTCAGGGCGTTCGCGATGGGCGCGGCGCACGGCCTGGCGCGCCTGTCGCTCCGCCTCGCCCGTCACCGCGCAGGTGTTCACGATCACCACATTGTCCAGCCCTGCGGCATGGCTGCGCATCACCTCGCTCTCATAGGTGTTGAGGCGGCAGCCGAAGGTCAGGATTTCCGGCTTCTTCATCGGGGGTAGTCTTCCGGGCTGAACGTGCCGGTAAAGCTGGTGGTGGCCGGGCCGGTCATGAGCACATGGCCATCATCGCCACGCCATGTGATTTCCAGTTTGCCCCCATCCATTTCCACCGTGCAGGTACGGTCCACCAGCCCGCGCCGCACGGCGTTGACCACGGCGGCGCACGCGCCCGAACCGCAGGCCCGCGTCAGCCCGCTGCCGCGTTCCCACACCCGCAGGCGCATGGACCCGCGCGACGTGACATGCGCAAGGCCAATGTTGGCGCGCTGGGGGAACAGGGGGTGGTGTTCCAGTTCCGGCCCCGCAACACACGGGTCCATGCCGTCGGGCGCGGGCAGGAAGAACGTGGCGTGCGGGTTGCCCATGGAGACGGCCGCCGGGTCACCCGCCATGGGCAGGTGAAGCGTATCCATGGCTTCGGCCAGCGGCACATCGGCCCAGCCCTGCGCGGGCACGCCCATGTCCACCGTTACCACGCCCGGGCGCACAAGGGTGGCGGACAGCACGCCCGCGCGCGTCTGCAACCCGACCTGCGCCCGCCCGCTCTCCCGCGCCACAAGGTCGGCCACGCAGCGTGAGGCATTGCCACACGCGCCGGATTCCGAACCATCGGCATTGAAGAAGCGTACGAACACATCCGCCCCTTCGGCGCAGGCCGGGCGCAGGGTCACGAACTGGTCACAGCCAATGCCCGTATGCCGGTCACACAGGGCGGCGATACGCGCGGGTGTAAGATCATGGCGATGGGTGCGTTCATCCACCACCACGAAGTCATTGCCAAGCCCGTGCATCTTGAGAAAACCGGTCATCATCCGTCCTGTATAAGGCCAAGCCGCCCCCGTTTGCGAGCGGGATGGCACCACAGGCGCCCGCTTGCAAGCCCGATCAGACAAAACGCCCCGGCCTGCCGCGCTGCAGGACCTCGATCCGGTAGCCGTCGGGGTCGGTCACGAAGAAGAACCGGCCCACGAACCGCTCCCCGCACGACATGTCCTTCACCGCAAGCGGTGACAGGCCCGCGGCGGTAAGGCGTGCATGTTCCGCGTCCACATCCGCAACCGACACCGCCAGATGGCCATAGCCATCCCCCAGGTCATAGGGCGCGGTCCGGTCGTGGTTTACGGTCAGTTCCAGTTCGAATGTCTGTTCGTCATTGGACAGGTAGATAAGGGTAAAGGTGTCAAAAACAAGCCGGTCGGCCACCGTCAGGCCAAAGGCCGTTTCATAAAAGGCAAGGCTTGCCGCCGCGTCACGCACGCGGATCATGGAATGGATCATGCGGGCCATCTGTTTTTCTCCTGTCACACATGCGCGGGCGCATGATAATACGCCCCCCAATCGGGCGTTGTTTCATCTGTACTGTCTGGCACATCCATGAATGACCTGCACGGGTTCCACCCGCAATCCTTTACTGCCGCATCGGGGGAATCCGACACGGCATTCTATTCGCGCAGACCCGCCGGCCCCATGCTGGACCAGGGCGCGCAGGCCGCCATCACCGCGCTGTACCGCACCCTGCTGCCCGAGGGCGGCGACATCCTTGACCTTATGGCCGGTCCCGACAGCCACCTGCCGCCCGATATGGAATTCGGCAGCGTGATCGGCATTGGCGTGAATGCCCAGGCGCTGGACAGCAACACCCGCCTGACCGACCGCGTGGTGGAAGACCTGAACGAGACCCCCGAGCTGCCGCTGGCCGATGAAAGCATGGATGCCGTGCTGCTGTGCGACGTGGCCCCCTACCTGCGCCAGCCCGTGGCCCTGCTGCGCGAGGCAGCCCGCGTGCTGCAGCCCGGCGGCCTGATCATCCTGACATCCGGCACGCGCTTCATACCGCACAAGGCCACCGCCCTGTGGCAGGCGCTGGATGAAACCGACCGCCGCCGCATGCTGGAAACCCTGCTGGCGCGCGCGGGTTTTGGCCCGGTGGACAACGGCACCGTCACCCCCGCGCCAGAGGACCTGTTCTGGCACGACGCGGTCCATGCCATGACCGCCCGCCGCCCGGATGTCGTGTAACACCACGTCATGTAACGCCACCACGCGGGGCTGCCCACGGCCCCGGACAGGAAGAATGGACGGGACGGGCCATGGACCCGGGCATTCTTAAAAGAAAATATTATTTACCTGTTTATCCGGAAATGTTTTGACATATATAGTCTGAAACCTAACCGTGGGGCCTCCTGACCTTAAATGCGGATTCCGTCCTTTTCCATGCATCGGCGCGCCAGCATTGCAGGCATGCTGATGGTGTGTTCCTTCCTGGCACCCGCATGCGCGGCATGGGCCGATGATGATCCGGAATCGCTGGATATCATGGAACGCCAGATGGAACATCTGCAGCAGCAGCAGATGGCGCTCCAGAACGATCTCATGGCCATGCGCCAGCAGATCGCCCGTCACCGCGCCCAGATGGGGGGCAGCAGCGCGGCCACGGGCCATCCGCTGCAGGTCACCGGGTCGGGCGGGCATGTGCGTGGCGGCTGGGTACCCAGCGAAGGCCATGCCACCGCCATGAGTGTGGCCGGCACCGGGGCGGAGATGGAAACACGCGGGCGCATGCCGCATATCGGTGGCCGTTCCGCCCCCGCCACGTTCGAACCCGTTGACCAGCCGACGCTGGAATCCGTCGTGGCCCACCGGGAGGAAGACCTGATCTCCCACATGGCCAACAACAATGTCGGCCCCCACAACCGCGAGACGGTGGGCGCGCAGTCCGCCGGCGCGCTGGGCAGCAAGGTGTTCCACCTTGGTCCCGTCTCCATCATCCTGGGCGGGTTCTTCGATGCGGCGGCGCTGGTGGAAAACCGGCAGGTCTCGTCTGGCATATTCAATTACTGGAACGCCATTCCCTTCCGTGACAGCTCGAACTTCCACACCACGAACTTCAATGGGGATGCGCGGTATTCGCGCTTCTCGCTCATGGCGCGCGGGCAGCTCAATCCGCACCTGACCGTAGCGGGATTCGTGGAAACCGATTTTGGCGCCAGTGCCGAGACCACCAACCCGTATGAGAGCAATTCCTATGTGCCCCGCCTGCGGCAGGCCTATCTGACACTGGATGATTCGCGCGCGAACACGCATTTCCTGATCGGTCAGGCCTGGACCATGCTCACGCCTGACCGCGTGGGCATCGTGCCCCGTCAGGAAAGCCTGCCCGAAACCATCGAATCCTCCATCCTGGCGGGCCAGACCTGGTCGCGGCAGTGGCAGGTGCGCATTGTCAAGGACTACCTGCAGCACCGGCTGTGGACGGGCCTGTCCATCGAGAATCCGGCCACGATCTATGACACCACCGGCTTTGGCGATGACCTGGGCAATGGTGAATACGCCCTGCCCAACGGGGGGTATGCCAAGATCGGGTCCAACGGCGTGGGGCTGAGCAGCGCCACCACCAACTATTCCAACGAAATAGCGCCCGACGTGATCGGCAAACTGGCATGGGACCCCCACTGGGGCCATTACGAAGTGGAAGGCGTGGTCCACTTCCCGCATGACCGTTCGGTCATAAACGGCGTGGGTGAAAACCATACCGCCGTTGCCTGGGGCGTTGGCGGATCGATGATCCTGCCGGTCATCCCGCACCGGCTGGAAGTGCGGCTGGCGGGGCTTACGGGGCGGGGCATCGGGCGCTATGGTTCGGTGCTGCTGCCCGATGCGACACTGCGTGCCAACGGCGCGCCGGCCCTGCTGTCCTCGGCCCAGACCACGGCTGGCGTGATCGCGCACCCCAACAAGATGCTCGACGTATACGGCTATTTCGGCATGCAGCGTTCGGGCCGCAGCTATTTTGACGAAGGCGGCAATGCCTATGGCTATGGCAACCCGCTGGCGGACAATACCGGGTGCATGACGGAGGGCTCGGACCTCAACACCGCGGCACTGGGCGGCTGCACCGCCAACATCCGCTCGGTGGAGGAGTTTACCATCGGTGCCTGGTACCGCTTCATCCACGGGCAGTACGGCACGGTGCAGGCGGGCACGCAGCTGGCCTATTCGCGCGTGCATACATGGGGTGGCATGGGGGGCGCGCCCACCACCAGCCTGAGCGAGATCTTCTTCGACTTCCGCTACCTGCCCTTCCAGTAAGGGCATCCCGCGCCGGGGCGGGATATTGCGTCGCGCCGGGAAAAGGAGGATGGTGACCCCGCTATGGGGAACGAAGGAAGGGCCTGCGCTCATGTCAATCAGGTTGCGGCGGTGGATGGTGTGGGGGTGGCTGTGCGTGGGCCTGATGCCCGGCGTAGCACTGGCTGAAGGTGGCCATGCCGACGCAGGCAACGAAGACCCCGGCGAGGCCTCGCAGCGCCATGCCTCCATGCACCAGCTTTCCAAGCGGCCGCCCCTGCCCCGGCTGCACATGGATTACAGCCAGTACCGTTATATTCCGCACGGCGACAGGATAAAGGAACAGCCGGACCTGAACCGCCTGCTGTTCTGGACACCCACGGGGGAACCGGATGGCTATGCCGAAAAACGCGGCACCGCCATCCTGTATTATGACCGCACGGGCAAGGCCGTGCGCGTCGACACCAACCCCATGGGGCGCTAGGCGCGCCAGTCCGGCCGCCTGATGAAAAACGATAAAAGTTTCTGGGTGCCGCCTTTTTTCGAAGCTTTTGCAAAAAGCTTCACCAGAAACTTCCTTTTCTTTTAAAGCGCCATCATGCGCTGACTTATCAGACAGTCTCTAGACGTTTCTGATTACCGTCTTTTTTCAACAGGGCGGCATGCCTTGAAGCTTCCTGAAAAAGCGTCCCCGGATGATTTTCAGATCGGGGCATAAAGCCGCTCCAGCATGGCGGGGCCAAGCAGGGCGGCCGCCGGGCCATCCGCCATGACGTGCCCATGGCGCAGCAGGATGGCGCGGTCAAATACACAGGCTGCCTGGATCGGGTCATGCGTGGTGGCGATAACGGCATGCCCCTGTCCCGCCAGCCTGCGCAGCAGGGCATACAGCCGCTGCTTCTGCCCGTAATCCAGCCCGGTTTCCGGTTCATCCAGCACAAGGATGGCCGCCCCCTGCGCCAGGGCGCGCGCCAGCAGCACGGCCTGCCGCTCGCCCCCCGAAAGGTCGGTATAGGCCCGGTCCGCCAGATGGGCAATGGCCAGTGCCCCCAGCGCATGGGCCACCGCATCACGATCGGCTTCCCGCAGGCGGGGGGCAAAGGGGGTTTCCGCCAACCGCCCCATGCCCACGATGTCCCGCACGCTGTAGGGAAACAGCGGCACATGCCCCTGCGGCACATAGGCGATACGGCGCGCGATCTCGCGCCGCGACCAGGTGGCCATGGGCCGGCCTTCCAGCCAGACCTGCCCGCTGCCGGGCGGCACAAGGCCCAGCAGCAGGCGCAGGAGCGTGGTCTTGCCCGCGCCATTCGGCCCCAGCAGGGCCACAAGTTCACCCCGTTTTATGGAAAAGGACAGATCATGCAGCACTCCCCGCCTGCCACGGTGAAAGCCCGCATGGTCCATACGCAGCAGGGCACCGGCCCCGCCGCTCATGCCCGCCACCCCCGCCGCAGCAGCGGCAGCACCGCCATGAACACCACCACCCCCAGCAGGTCGGCAATCAGGCCCACGGGGATTTCCTCGGCCGAGAGGGTGCGCGCCAGGTCATCGCAGGCCAGCAGGAACATCGCGCCAATACACGCGCTGACCGGCAGCACCCGCATGTTGCACGGCCCCACCAGCAGGCGCGCCACATGCGGCACCACCAGGCCAACCCAGCCAATCATGCCCGCGACCGATACGGTCAGCGCCGCCAGCACCGTGGCGCCACCAATCACCCCATAACGCAGCGCCACGACCGGAATGCCCAGCGTGCGCGCTTCCTCATCCCCCATGGCCAGCCCGTCCAGCATCCGGCCACAGGCGGACAGCAGCACGATTCCCGCCACCACCGGCCCGGCCAGCACGCCCAATGCCCCCGGTGTGACCTGTGTCAGGCTGCCCAGCAGCCAGAACACGATATCGGGCAGCTGGTTCTGCGGGTCCGCCACGTATTTGAGCAGCGACAGCAATGCGGTGAACAGCGCCGAACTGATCAGCCCGCCAAAGACCAGCATCATCATCGAGGTCGCATCGAAGACCTGCGCAATCCCCACGCCCACGCCCACGGCCACCAGCCCGCCAAGGAAGGACAGACCGACCACACCCCCATGCCCCAGATTCCACACAATGCCCAGCGCGGCCCCGGTGCCTGCCCCCGCCAGCACGCCCAGCAGCCCGGGCGAGACCAGCGGGTTGCGGAACACGGCCTGATACGCCGCCCCCGCCACCGACAGTGCCGCCCCCACGCACACCGCCCCGCCAATACGCGGCAGGCGCGCGCCGAACAGGATGGTATGCACCATCTCCGCCCCGCCGCCAGTGGCCTGCGGGGCCAGCAGTGCCTGCAGCACCTGCCCCGCAGGCAGCGCAAGCCGCCCGACACAGGCCGAAACCAGCACCAGGACCAGCAGCCCCCCGCTGCACAGCCCCCCCACCAGCAGCGCGCGCAGGCTCACGGATGCGTACCGGACGGGGCCTGCGGCAGGGGTTGGGGCGGTTGGGCGGCAAGGATCTGCTGCGCCTGTGCCGTGCTCAGGTCATAATGGAACCAGGTGCGGTAGAAATCCCGCGTCATGCCAACGGGATCAAGATCGGTAAACAGTTCGGGATGCAGGGTCTTTGCCGCCCAGCGGATCTGGAGCGGCAGTTCGCTGCCATACCGGTCCCATGTAAACACACCGGAGGGGTTCTGGTGCACATGCCCCGCCCGCACCGCGCGCAGGTGCTGCCATGTCGCCTGCATGCCGGCATCAGGCTGGCCGCTATCGGGGCCAAGGATGATCACATCCGGGTCCCATGCCGCCACCTGTTCGATGGAGACGGGCTTCATGTTCCCGCTCACACCCGTTGCCGCATTGCGGCCACCGGCAAGCGTGATCCATTCATCCACAATACTGTCCGCCCCATCCACACGCAGCGGGTGGAGCGACTGCACATGCAGCACACGGGGCCGTGCCGCCGCCGTGACATGCGCAAGGCGGTCGCGCACGTCATTGACGGTCTGCATCATCATCTGGCGGTAACGGGTGGCGGTATCGTGCGCCTGCGGGGTGCCCAGCGCCGTTGCGGTCATATCCACCACCCGCAGCAGCCCGTCCACATCACGGAACGAAGCGACAAGGGTCGGCACGCCTACACCACGGAAAGCCGTGATGGTGGCCGTGGCATCCGGCACGAAGACCAGATCGACCCTGTCCTGCAACAGGGCCTCGGCATTGACCTGTGGCCCGTTGACGGCACGCGCCTGAAACAGCGCGGGAAAGACGGTATACATCCACGGCCGCGCCTGCGGGCGGTCCACGGTCATGACAACCTGGCCCGCGCCCCCCAGCATGAGCACCAGCTCGTTATGGGCAAACCACAGATCGGCAATCCGTGCCGGGTGGTCCGGCACGGACTGGGTGGTGCCCGCCATGTCGGTCACGTCCCGTGCCATGGCCGGCGGGATGGCGGCCATACCCGCCGCAAGGAAGCAGGCCAGCGCCCCGATTCCCGCACGCCCCTTGACCCAGTCCACCATGCTGCCCCCCCTATTGGTCCATATTATATCGTGTCAGATATATACATGAACCACGGGGGCGCAATCAGTCCCTAGTCGGCATAGGTACTCATATCGGGGCATGAGCAGACAAGATTGCGATCACCATAGGCATTATCCAGCCGGTTGACGGGCGACCAGTATTTGCTGGCGGGGTGCACGCCGTCCGGCAGGCAGGCGGCCGCGCGGTCATAGGACCGTGACCAGTCCGGGTCGGTCAGATCGCGCACGGTGTGCGGGGCGTGGCGCAGCGGGCTGTCCTCAATGGTCAGCGCGCCTTTTTCCACCGCGTCGATTTCCGCGCGGATGGCGATCATCGCATCACAGAAACGGTCCAGCTCGGCCCGGCTTTCGGATTCCGTCGGCTCGATCATGAACGTGCCCGCAACGGGAAAGCTGACGGTAGGCGCATGGAAACCATGGTCGATCAGGCGCTTGGCAATATCATCCACCGTCACCCCGGTCGCATCCTTGAGCGGCCGCAGGTCCAGGATGCATTCATGCGCCACCCGCCCGTTCGCCCCCCGGTAGAGCACCGGGTAATGATCCGACAGGCGGGCGGCAATGTAGTTGGAGTTCAGGATCGCGACCTCGGTCGCGCGCTTCAGCCCCGCATCGCCCATCATGACCATGTACATCCATGAGATGGGCAGCACATCGGCGGAGCCGAAGGGGGCTGCGGAAATGGCATTGTTCCCCCCAAGCTGCGGCGCGCCCGGCAGGTAGGGCGCCAGATGCGCGCCCACACCGATCGGCCCCATGCCGGGACCACCGCCACCATGGGGAATGCAGAAGGTCTTGTGCAGGTTGAAGTGGCTGACATCGCCGCCATACACGCCCGGCTGCGCAAGGCCGACCTGCGCGTTCAGGTTGGCGCCATCCACGTAAACCTGCCCGCCCGCCGCGTGCACCAGTTCACAGATCTCGCGCACGTTCTCCTCGAACACGCCGTGGGTGGAGGGATAGGTAATCATGATGGCGGCAAGCTGGTCGGCGTGTTTCGCAATCCTGGCCTTTAGGTCCGCCACATCCACGTTGCCCTGCGCGTCACATGCCACAACCACCACCTTCATCCCCGCCATCTGGGCGGAAGCGGGGTTGGTGCCGTGCGCGGAAGCCGGGATCAGGCACACGTCACGCCCCATGTCACCACGCGCGCGATGGTAGCCGCGAATGGCCATAAGCCCCGCGAATTCCCCCTGCGCACCGGAATTGGGCTGGAGCGAGACCGCCGCATACCCGCTGATCCGGCACAGCATGCGCTCCAGATCGGCAAACAGGCGGGTATAGCCGCGCATCTGGTCGACCGGGGCAAAGGGATGGATGTCACAGAATTCGGGCCAGGTGATCGGCAGCATTTCCGCCGTGGCGTTGAGCTTCATGGTGCATGAACCCAGCGGGATCATGGAACGGTCCAGCGCCAGGTCACGATCGGCCAGGCGGCGCAGGTAGCGCAGCATATCGGTCTCGGACCGGCAGGCGGAAAAGACCGGCTGCGCCAGCAGGCCGCCGGTACGGGCCAGATCGGCGGGAATGGTGCCGGCCACATCCCCAAGGCCAGATTCGATGGCCGGCACACGCGCGGCATCACCACTCACGCTGGCCCATACGGCGCGGACGGTTTCAGGCGTGGTGGTCTCGTCAAGGCTTATGCCCACATGGGCATCATCCACCCGGCGCAGGTTCATGCCCGCCGCCAGCGCCCGCGCCATGACCGCATCGGTACCGGCACCCGTGTTGAGCGTAATCGTGTCAAAAAACGCCTGTGTCACCACATCCACACCCAGCGCACGCAGCCCGGCGGCAAGGATGCAGGCCAGCCGGTGCACGCGGGTTGCGATGGCCTTCAGCCCCACCGGCCCGTGATAGAGCGCATACATGGAAGAGACGATGGCCGGCAGCGCCTGGGCGGTGCAGATGTTCGAGGTCGCCTTCTCGCGCCGTATGTGCTGCTCGCGCGTCTGGAGCGCCAGGCGGTAGGCGGGCCTGCCGCGCGAATCGATGGACACGCCCACGATCCGGCCGGGAATGTTGCGGCGGAACGCATCGCGCACCGCCATATAGGCCGCATGCGGCCCGCCCGCCCCCATGGGCATGCCGTAACGCTGCATGGAACCCACCGCAATATCCGCCCCCAGTGCGCCGGGGCTTTGCAGCAGCATGAGCGCCAGCGGGTCGGCGCACAGGGCGGCCACCGCACCGGCAGCGTGCAGTGCCGCGATCCAGTCACGCGGGTCACGGATCTGACCTGATGAGCCGGGATACTGGAACACCGCGCCAAACACGGCCGCCGCATCCAGATCGGTCGCGGGGTCGCCCACCACGACCTGCCAGCCCATCGGCTCGGCCCGGGTGCGGATGACCGCGATGGTCTGCGGATGGCAGTCGGCATCGACAAAGAAGGCGCTGGCCTTGCTCTTTGCCACGCGGCGCGCCATGGCCATGGCCTCGGCGGCGGCCGTGCCTTCATCCAGCAGGGACGCGTTGGCCACGTCCAGCCCGGTCAGTTCGATGACCAGTGTCTGGAAATTGAGCAGCGCTTCCAGCCGCCCCTGGCTGATCTCGGGCTGATAGGGGGTATAGGCCGTGTACCAGGCCGGGTTTTCCAGCACGTTGCGCTGGATCACGCCGGGCAGGATGGTGCCGTAATAGCCCTGCCCGATAAGGGAGGTCAGCACCCGGTTCCCGCGCGCGATGGCCCGCAGGCGCTCCAGCGCCACGGATTCGGACACGCCCGCGCCCAGACCCATCGCACCATTCAGGCGGATGCTGCCCGGCACGGTCTGCGCCATCAGGCCGTCAAGCGTGTCGGCCCCCACCACGCGCAGCATGTCGGCCACGTCACGCGCATCGGGGCCGACATGCCGGGTACAGAACGCCCCGCCATCATCACCCACATCATGCCACAGGGAAGAAGAACCACGGGAGGAAGACGTCACGGCCAGCATACTCCGTAAAGGCGGGACAGAAGGGAAAAGATCAGCCAACCAGCGCGATATAGGTGGCGTGGTCCAGCAGGCCCTCAAGCTGGGCGGCATCGGCCACGGTCATGCGCACGATCCAGCCCTCGCCTTCGGGGTCACGGTTGACCAGCGCCGCGTCATCGGTCAGCGCATCATTGAAGGCCAGCACATCACCCGTGACCGGGGCATAGATGTCCGACGCCGCCTTGACGGATTCAACCACGGCAACACTGTCGCCCTGCTCCACCGTGGTGCCGGGGTCACGGGCTTCGGCAAAGACCAGTTCGCCCAGTTCATTCGCCGCATGCGCCGTAATGCCCACCACCGCGACATCACCTTCGACGCGCAGCCACTCATGTTCCTTCGTGTAATAGACAGTCATTTCATTTCCTCCATTGTGCCTGAATTGCGGGCTGAAAAACGGGACGCCCCTAGCGTTTGAACGTGGGGGCCACAAACGGCAGGGCACTGACCTGCACGGGCAGCAGCCGCCCGCGCACGGCGGCAAAAAGCCGCGTGCCCACACCCGCGTGGTCGGCCGCGACATACCCCATGGCCACGGGACCGCCCGCGCTGGGACCGAACGCGCCAGAGGTGACGCGGCCCACGGGCTGCGCGCCGGCTTCATCGGCAAACAGGTCGGTGCCGCCCCGCACCGGTGCACGGCCTTCGGCGCGCAGGCCCACGCGGCGGCGCGTGGTGCCATCGGCCAGCTGGTCAGCCACGATGGCGGCACCGGGATACCCCCCCGCGCGCACGCCGCCGGGTTTGCGGCTTTTCTGGATGGACCATTCAAGGGCGGCCTCGACCGGGGTCGTGGTCAGGTCGATATCGGCCCCATACAGGCACAGCCCGGCCTCCAGCCGCAGGCTGTCACGCGCGCCAAGACCGGCGGGGGCGACATCGGGGCAGGCCAGCAGGGCGCGGGCCACCGTGAGGGCATCGCCACTGGCCATGCCGATCTCGTAACCATCTTCCCCCGTGTAACCCGAGCGCGAGATGATGCAGGCCATACCTGCAAGCTCCATCTCCACCACATCCATGAAACGCATTCCGGCGGCCCTGGGGTTGAGGCTGGCAAGGGCTACCTCCGCCGCCGGTCCCTGCAGTGCCATCAGCGCACGGCCATCCAGCATCTCCACCGTGCAGGTCTGTGCAAGGGCTGCATGCACATGGGCGAAATCCGCCTGCTTGCAGGCGGCATTGACCACCAGCAGCAGCCATTCCCCCATATTGGCGACCATCAGGTCATCGCTTATGCCGCCATCGGGCGTGGTGAACAGGGCATAGCGCTGGCGGCCGGGCCTGAGCGCCACGATATCGGCGGGCACCAGCGTTTCCAGCGCGCGGGCGGCATCCGTGTTCCGGCCGGATTTCGGGCGGATGCGGACCTGACCCATGTGCGAGACATCGAACAGCCCCGCTTTGGCACGGGTATGCAGGTGCTCGGCCATGACGCCGGCGGGATACTGCACCGGCATGTCGTAGCCTGCGAATGGCACCATACGGGCGCCAAGTTCAATGTGCAGGTCGTATAACGGGGTACGCAGCAATGGCTGGTTCATGCGGGCAGGGCCTTGTGCGGGTCCGCATGCGCGCAGGCAGCCCCACATGCAGGGCACGCGGGCGACATGGCACGATACGCGCCAGCGGAACGGGGGTGGGGAAACACGGGCGGTACGGGGGCAGGCAACAGCGTGGACATGCGGGACTCCTGTCGAATCCGTAAGGACCCTGAAGTGCCCCTTCTGTCGCATGTGCCTGAGATCGCTATCCCGTCGGCGGGCATCCCTTGCGGGCTGCCTCTTTCCAGAAGTCTTGTTCGACCGGTCCTTTGGCCTGAGAGTTTCCGGGGCGGTTGCTCCTTCGGCGCCAGCGCTGGGCTGGTCTCTCCCGTATCGACACTCCCGACTTGACATGACCCGCCGGGCCAAGTCAATCCATGAAAAGCGCCCCACGGCACAACGGCATGGCCCGTGCCCCACCGGCAATACGTTCTGACGACGCAACACAAACCCGAGGATGATCCAGCCATGACCACAAGCCCGCTGACCATCGTGGCCGAATTCCGCATTCCGGCCGGAAACCGCGCGCATTTCCTTGAACTCTGCGCCTATGACAGCGCGCATTCCGTAGCGGATGAGAAAGGCTGCCAGCGCTTTGAGGCCATAAGCCCGCTGGATGATCCGCAGACCGTCATCCTGGTGGAAGTATATGATGACGAAGAGGCGTTCGAGGCGCATCTCGCCACCCCGCATTTCAAGGTTTTCGAAACCGGGGTGAAGGAACTGGACGCTGAACTGGTCAGCCTGCGCAAGGCCGCGCGCATGGCGCCCGTTGCCTGAACGGCCGGATCACGACAGATGCCAGAAAGGCCGGGGAGCGGACTGCCCCCCGGCCTTTTTCATGCCGTCCTGTCTGGTGCCCCATGCCGGGGCCGTGTGGAACAGCCCGCCCGGAAGGCTTGCGGGAACGCCGCCTTACTGAAAAAAGGGCGGCACCCCAAAACCCTTATTCCTTATCAGCCTGCGGCAGGTTGCGGGCAATGTAGGGCGGCAGGACGAAGGCTGCGGCATGCATCTCCGGCGTCCAGTAGCGTGTATCCTTTATGCCCGCCTTTTCCGCGCGCGCACGGATCACATCCACCGCCTGCCGGCCCGGCACGCAGCCCTTGGCGGCAACGCCCAGCGTCATGAAACCACCAACATAGGTGGGCACCGCCGCGACATAGGCGGATACATGGTCAAAGAACCGCGCGCGCCGCACGCTGGTGTCGCGCAGTTCATCGGCCTGCATGAAGGGCACGCCGCACTGGTTCACGATAATGCCGCGGGCGCTGAGGATGCGCGCGCAGTTTTCGTAAAACGAGTCGGTAAACAGCACCTCCCCCACGCCAATCGGGTCGGTGCTGTCCACGATGATCACGTCAAACGACCCATCGGCGGCGTTGGTGACGTATTCAATCCCGTCGCCCACGATCACTTCGGCACGCGGGTTGGTCCAGGCATCGCCCGCAATGGCGGGCAGGAACTTCTTGGACAGGTCGATCACGTCGCCATCGATCTCGACCATCACCGCCTTTTCCACCGTGGCGTGTTCCAGCACGCGGCGCAGCACGCCACCATCACCGGCCCCGATGATCAGCACGCGCCTGGCATCGCCATGCTCCAGCAGGGGCACATGGGTCAGCATTTCCTGATAGACGAATTCATCACGTTCCGTGATCTGGACCACGCCATCAAGCATCAGCACGCGGCCAAGATCGACGTTCTCGAACACGGCAATATCCTGGAACGCGCTTTTGGTGCGCGCCAGCATCCGGTCCACACGCAGTTCCTGCCGCCAGCCTTCGTACAGGCCCTCGCTGATCCACTCACGGGACATTGCGATCCCCTTTCCGTCCTAATCAGTGCACATGAAAAAGCACGGGCCGGAAATCAATCCGGCCCGATACTTCGTATACCTTGTAAAAGACAGGCCGGGACGCCACATGGCCATGCCCCGGCCACAGCTGCCTAAAGCTGCACGCGCCCGCGGCGCTGTTCATCCACCTCGATCCGGCCCGCCTGGAACAGGCGCTGCATGACCGGGATCGCAAGATGCGGATCACAGGCGCCACACATGAAAATATCCACGGCGGCAAAGTTGCGCTCGGGCCATGTGTGGATGGAAATATGGCTTTCCGCCAGCACCACAACACCCGACACGCCGCCATTGGGCGTGAAATGATGGAAGTGGCTGTGCAGGATCGTAGCCCCGGCCGTCACGGCGGCCTCACACAGGGTACGGTCGATCTGCGCGGGATCATCAAGATTCCGGGCATCCCAAAGATCGACAAGAAGATGCGTTCCCGCAAACTTCATCCCGTCTTTTTCGACAAAATAATCTTTCCGGTCGTCCTCGGACGAAAACGGCGCTGAAGAGATCTGGTTATTGCTCGGGTGTTCCGAGACCATCCCCAGTTGAGCAAGTGCGTTCATCACGTACCCCCAAACCAGTAGACAGCCTGTTGGGCAAGATTGCCCCCTTGGGCCAAGAAAAGCGCTGATAGAGCCAGTGGCCCGCGCAGTGCAAGTGTTTTCAGCATGATGGGACAAGTTTTTTTGCCCCCCTCATGCCACCTCGGCGCAAACTGGCGTCTATTTTGCCCCTTTACGGCCGGTTTTCGCGGCTTTCGCCGGTTTTGCGGGCTTTTTCGCGCTGGCGGCCGCCCTGGGTGCCGTGGCTTTTTTGCGGCGGGGCGCGGGCGGGGCCGGGTCCGGCACCAGCGGCCGGTTTTCCAGCAGCGGGCGCAGGAATCGCCCGGTGTGGCTGTCCGGGCTTGCCGCCACGTCCTCCGGCGTGCCGCAGGCGACAATCCGGCCACCGCCGTCCCCCCCTTCCGGCCCCATGTCGATGACCCAGTCCGCCGTCTTGATGACCTCGAGGTTATGCTCGATCACCACGACCGTGTTGCCCTGGTCCACCAGCGCATGCAGCACTTCCAGCAGCTTGCGCACATCCTCGGTATGCAGGCCGGTGGTGGGTTCATCAAGGATGTAGAGCGTGCGGCCCGTGGCCCGGCGCGCCAGTTCCTTGGACAGCTTGACACGCTGCGCCTCACCCCCCGACAGCGTGGTCGCCTGCTGGCCAAGGGCCACGTAACCCAGCCCCACCTTCTGCAATATGGCCAGCCGGTCACGGATGCGCGGCACGGCGGAGAAATAGGGCAGCGCCTCATCCACCGACATGGCCAGCACATCGGCAATCGACTTGCCCCGGAACTTCACGTCCAGCGTCTCGCGGTTGTAGCGGGCCCCCTTGCAGGTATCGCAGGTGACGAACACGTCGGGCAGGAAGTGCATCTCGATCTTCAGCACCCCGTCACCCTGACACGCCTCGCACCGCCCCCCCTTGACGTTGAAGGAAAAGCGGCCCGGCCTGTAGCCGCGCGCCTTGCTTTCGGGCAGTTCGGCAAACCAGTCCCGGATGGGGCCGAACAGGTCGGTATAGGTGGCGGGATTGGAACGCGGCGTGCGGCCGATGGGGGACTGGTCGATGTCGATGATCTTGTCCAGCTGCTCCAGCCCGTCGATGGCCACATAGGGTGCCGGGTTCTGCCCCGACCCCATAAGCCGGCGCGACAGGGCCTTGTACAGCGTGTCGATCACCAGCGTGGACTTGCCGCCACCCGAAACCCCGGTAACACAGGTAAAGGTGCCCAGCGGGAATCGGGCCGTCACGTCCTTGAGGTTGTTGCCCGTTGCCCCGCGCAGCACCAGTTCGCGCTCCGGGTCGATTTTCCGGCGTTTTTCCGGAACGGGAATGCACCTGCGACCCGACAGGTAATCCCCCGTCAGGCTGTCGGGATTGGCCGCGACTTCCGCGGGCGTGCCCGCCGCGACAACATTGCCGCCATTCACGCCCGCCCCCGGCCCCATGTCGATCAGCCAGTCGGCGGCGCGGATCGCGTCCTCGTCATGCTCGACCACGATCAGGGTGTTGCCCAGCTTCTTCAGCCGGTCCAGCGTACCCAGCAGGCGTTCGTTATCGCGCTGGTGCAGCCCAATGGAAGGCTCGTCCAGCACATACAGCACGCCGGTCAGGCCGGACCCGATCTGGCTGGCCAGGCGGATGCGCTGGCTCTCGCCCCCCGAAAGCGTGGCCGACCCGCGTGAGAGCGTGAGGTAATCCAGCCCCACATCATCAAGGAAGCGCAGCCGGTCCAGAATCTCACGCAATATGCGGTGCGCGATTTCGGCACGCTGGGGGGTGAGCGTCGCCTCCACCGTGCCAAACCAGTCCAGCGCCCTGCGAATCGGCATGTCGGATGCCTGGGCGATGTTCAGCCCCGCGACCTTTACCGAAAGCGCCTCCGGCCGCAGGCGCGCGCCATGGCAGACATGGCAGGGCTTTTCCGACTGGTAGCGCGAGAGTTCCTCGCGCACCCATACGCTGTCGGTTTCCGCCATGCGGCGGCGCAGGTTGGTCACTACGCCCTCGAACGGCTTGGTCAGGCTGTAGGCGCGCCGGTCGTCACGGTACGTGAACTCGATCGGGTCCCTGCCCCCCTCAAGGATCACGTCGCGCACGCCTTCGGGCAGGTCTTCCCACGGTGTGTCCATCGACACGCCGTAATGCTTCGCTATGGAAGCCAGAGTCTGGGTGTAGTACGGGCTCTGGCTGTTGCGCCATGGCGCGATGGCCCCGGCACCCAGCGAGAGCGAGTCGTCGGGCACGATCAGGCGCGGGTCGAAAAAGGTTTCCTGCCCGATCCCGTCACAGGCCGGGCACGCGCCCTGCGGCGCGTTGAAGGAGAACAGGCGGGGTTCCACCTCCTCCAGCGTAAAGCCGCTGACCGGGCAGGCGAAGCGGGAGGAAAAGACCGTGCGCGGTGCCTCCCCGCCCTCGAGCAGGGTCTTCACCACCTCTTCGGCATAGACCAGCCCGTCGGACAGGCCGAGTGCGGTCTCGAAGCTGTCGGCCAGCCGGCTTTCAATGCCTTCCTTGACCACGATGCGGTCCACCACCGCTTCCACCGTGTGGCGCAGGCGGCGGTTGAGTTCGGGTACCTCGTCAATCGTGTACAGCGTGCCGTCCACCTTGGCGCGGGTGAAGCCCCTGCGCTGGAGTTCGGCCAGTTCCTTCTTGCATTCGCCCTTGCGGTCGCGCAGCACCGGGGCCAGCAGCATCAGCCGCGTGCCCTCGGGCATGGCCATGACACGATCGACCATCTGGCTGATCGTCTGCGCCTCGATCGGCAGGCCGGTGGCGGGTGAATACGGCACGCCCGCGCGCGCCCAGAGCAGGCGCATGTAGTCATGCACCTCCGTCACCGTGCCGACGGTGGAGCGGGGATTCTTCGATGTGGTCTTCTGCTCGATGGAGATGGCAGGCGACAGCCCCTCGATCGAATCGACGTCCGGCTTGCCCATCAGTTCAAGGAACTGCCGGGCATAGGCCGACAGGCTTTCCACATAGCGGCGCTGGCCTTCGGCATAGATGGTATCGAACGCAAGCGACGACTTGCCCGAACCCGACAGGCCGGTCATGACCGTCAGCGCATCGCGCGGGATGTCCACATCCACATTTTTCAGGTTATGCGCACGCGCGCCCCGCACGCGGATGGACTGCTGGCTGACATGCTGGCCCGCCGGAACCTTCTGCCCCGGACGTGAAGAAACGTTCATGAACTCTCCCTGTTCCGCCCCCGCGCGGGGGAGCCGGATGCCGGCCGCCATTGTCGGCCTGTCCTGATATCTGGTCCCGTCCGTCCATGACGACAAGGGTTGCACGGCCGGCCCGCATACCGTCCTGACACAACGCACCCTGTGCGGGTAGCGGCATTTTTGGGGCCGGATTGCCCCATCCCGCGCAGACTGCCTTTGAGGGCTATGCATTTCAGGGGCCAATCCGGTAAGATCGCCACATCTAATTTCGCCACGGCAGCCCACAGGCGGCCATCGTGGCACCCGGCAGGGGCTTCCGGCCCGCATTCTGCCGGTCCCATACTCGAACTGCAGCAGGACAGCACATGGCGGGCAGCGTCAACAAGGTCATTCTGGTCGGCAACCTGGGCAAGGACCCCGAAATCCGCAACAGCCAGAACGGGGCGAAAATCGTCTCGCTGACATTGGCCACAAGCGACACATGGAATGACCGCGCATCGGGCGAGCGGCGCGAGCGGACGGAATGGCACCGGGTTGTCATCTTCAATGAACGTCTGGGCGACGTGGCCGAGCGCTTCCTGCGCAAGGGCCGCAAGGTCTATCTGGAAGGCTCGCTCCAGACCCGCAAATGGACCGACCAGAGCGGACAGGACCGTTACACGACCGAGGTGGTGGTCGACCGCTTCCGTGGCGAACTGGTGCTGCTGGACAGCAACCGGGGCGGTGACGCCGGTGGCGATGACGCCGGCGGCGGTTACGGTGGTGGCTATGGCGGTGGCAGCGGCGGTGGTGGCGGATACGGCGCGCCCGCACGCCAGCAGCCCCAGCGCAGCGAGCGCCCGGCGACCGGCGGCGGTAGCGGCGGTGGCTGGGACGCGCCGGGTGGCGGCAGCGACCTGGACGACGAAATTCCGTTCTGACCCGCCGCCTTCCCCGGCGCCCGTACTTCGCGCCGGGGGGCAAGCCATGCTATTGTACAGGCAGTGACATGATGCCCCCGCGCGCTGCCTGCCTTCCGTCCCGTCCATGCGCCAGCGCGGCCGCGTGGGCAGGATAACCCTGACATGACGGAACTGCCTTGACCGAGATACCCGACGATCCCCTGCCCCCGTCCGACATGCTGCCGGTCACGATCGAGGAGGAGATGCGTTCCTCCTACCTCGCCTATGCCATGTCCGTCATTGTCAGCCGCGCCCTGCCGGACGTGCGCGACGGGCTGAAGCCGGTGCATCGCCGCATCCTGTATTCCATGCGCGAAAGCGGCTTCACCCACGACAAGCCCTACCGCAAATCGGCCCGCGCGGTGGGTGACGTGATGGGTAAATACCATCCGCATGGCGATTCCTCGATCTATGACGCCATGGTCCGCATGGCGCAGTCGTGGTCGATGCGGGTGAAGCTGATCGACGGGCAGGGCAATTTCGGCTCGGTGGATGGCGATTCCCCCGCCGCCATGCGTTATACCGAAGCGCGTCTGGCCAAGGCCGCGTCCTTCCTGCTGGATGACATTGACCGCGACACGGTCGACTTCCAGCCCAACTACGATGAAAGCGAGCAGGAACCCAAGATCCTGCCCGCCGCCTTCCCCAACCTGCTGGTCAATGGCGCATCCGGCATCGCGGTGGGCATGGCGACCAACATCCCGCCGCACAATCCCGGCGAGATCATCGACGCCACCCTGGCCATGATCGAACGCCCGGACATGACGCTGGATGACCTGCTGGACTACGTGCCCGGCCCGGACTTCCCGACCGGTGGCACCATCCTGGGGCGCGCGGGCATCCGCAGCGCGTTCGAGACGGGACGTGGTTCGGTCATCATCCGCGCGAAGGCCGAGATCGAGGAGATCCGCAAGGACCGCAGGGCGATCATCGTGACCGAGATCCCCTACCAGGTGAACAAGGCCACGCTGCAGGAACGCATTGCCGACCTGGTGCGCACCAAGCAGGTGGAAGGCATTTCCGACATCCGTGACGAAAGCGACCGCTCGGGCATGCGCATCGTCATCGAGATCAAGCGCGAGGCGACGCCGGAGGTGGTGCTCAACCAGCTCTACCGCTTCACCCAGCTCCAGACCTCGTTTGGCGTGAACATGCTGGCCCTTGATGGCGGGCAGCCACGGCTGATGGGGCTGAAGGACGTGCTGGAAGCGTTCATCCGCTTCCGTGAGGACGTGATCCTGCGCCGCGCGCGCTTTGACCTGAACAAGGCGCGTGACCGGGCGCACCTGCTGGTTGGCCTGGTCATTGCGGTGGCCAATATCGATGCGGTCATTGCCCTGATCCGCGCGGCACCCGACACCGCCGCCGCGCGTGCGGCACTTATGGCGCGCGGGTGGGATGCCGCCGACGTGGCGCCGCTGCTGGAACTGATCCATGACGAGGGCAATGTCATCGTGGACGGCAAGGTCCACCTGACCGAGGCACAGGCACGCGGCATACTGGAACTGCGCCTGCAGCGCCTGACCGGGCTGGAGCGCGACAAGATCCAGCAGGAACTTTCCGAAGTGGCGGTGCGCATCAACGACCTGCTGGAGATCATCGCCAGCCGCCCCCGCCGCATGGAGGTCATGCGCAACGAACTGGTTTCCATCCGTGCCGAACTGGCCACCCCGCGCGCGACCGACATTGCCGACTACGCGGGCGACCAGACCGATGAAAGCCTGATCGAGCCGGGGCAGATGGTGGTCACCATCACGCGCGAGGGCTTCATCAAGCGCACGCCGCTGGACGTGTTCCGCGCCCAGAACCGTGGTGGACGCGGCCGCACGGCGGCCGGGCGGCGGGGGGATGACATCATCGTCCGCTCGTTCAACGCGCATACCCACCAGTGGGTGCTGTTCTTCTCGTCCGGGGGCAAGGCGTATCGGGAAAAGGTCTGGCGCCTGCCCGAGGCCAGCCCCACCGCCAAGGGCCGCGCGCTGGTCAACCTGCTGCCCGACCTGGGCAGCGACACGATCACCGCCGTGCTGCCCCTGCCGCAGGATGAGGATCTGTGGGAAAACCTGCACCTTGTCTTTGCCACGGCATCGGGCAGCGTGCGGCGCAACCGGCTGAGTGATTTCCGCAACATCCGCGCATCCGGCCTGATCGCCATGAAGCTGGAGGGCGATGACCGCCTGATCGGCGTCGCCACCTGCCGCGAGGGGCAGGACGTGTTCCTGGGCACGCGCAATGCGCGCTGCATCCGCTTCCAGATCACCGATGACACGCTGCGCGTCTTCGCGGGGCGGGGCAGTTCGGGCGTGCGCGGCATCAGGCTGGCCGAAGGCGACAGCGTGAACAGCCTGTGCGTGCTCAACCATGTTGACGCCACGGTGGAGGAACGCGCCGCCTACCTGCGCATGGCCAATGCCCGCCGCCGCGCGGAAGCCGCGCAGGAAGACGAGGAGACGGACGAGATAACGGCGGGGGATGACGCCGAAATCCCGGCCGATGACCTGCCGCTCACCCCCGAGCGCTTTGCCGAACTGGAAGCGGCGGAAGAGGTGCTGCTGATCGTCAGCAACGCGGGCTTCGGCCGCCGTTCCTCGGCCTATGACTACCGTGTCAGCGGGCGTGGCGGGCAGGGCATCAACAACATGACCTTCTCCGCCAACAAGCGCGGCAACGCGGTGGTGGCGACCCTGCCGGTGCTGGAGGGCACCGATGTCATGCTGGTGACCGATGCGGGCCGCCTGATCCGCCTGCCCATCGGGCAGGTGCGCATCATGTCCCGCCAGGCCAGCGGCGTCACCCTGTTCCGCCTGAACGACACCGAGGAAGTGACCAGCGTCTTCCCCGTGATGGATGACGGCGAGGACGGTGGCGAGGACAGCGACATGGGCGGCACGGACGCCACCGGCGCAGCCCCCTCCACCGATGCAGGCCATGATGACTGACACCCCCGCCCCCCGCACCGGGTTCTATCCGGGCACGTTCGACCCCGTGACCAGCGGGCACATGGATATTATCGAACGGGCGGCGGGGCTGGTGGACCGGCTGGTGATCGGCGTTGCCGAAAACCGGGAGAAGCACCCGCTCCTCCCGCTGGAAGAACGGCTGTTATGCCTGCGCACCGATATCGAGCCGCTCAATATCGGCCGCGCCACCCCCATTACCGTGGTCGGGTTTACCGGGCTGGTGGTACATGCGGCGCGTACGCATGGGGCGCATGCAATCATTCGCGGGCTGCGGGCGGTTGCGGATTTCGAGTATGAGAACCAGATGTTCGGTATGAACCAGCATATGGCACCGGACATTGACGCGCTCTTCCTCATGGCGCGGGAGGGGCATCAGTACATCTCCTCCCGGCTGGTGAAGGAGATCGCGCGGCTGGATGGGGACATTTCCGGTTTTGTCCCCCCCTTTACCCGCAGGCACATCCTCGCGCGCCTGCGCGGCTGACGGGGCGGGGCGTACGCGCGCCCTACCTCTCCCACACCCCAATTTACGAAACGGATCACGATGTCTGCTACAGAAAACAAGTCCGACCTGATCAATGTCGATCTCAAGACAGGACGGGTGGTGATCCGCCTGCGTCCCGATCTGGCGCCGCTGGCGGCCGAACGCATCCGCACGCTGGCGGCGGAAGGCTTTTATGACAACACGCCCTTCCACCGCGTGATCCATGGCTTCATGGCGCAGGGCGGCGACCCGACGGGCACCGGCACGTCGGGCAGCAAGCTGCCGGACCTGAAGGCCGAGTTCACCAACAAGGCGAAGTTCGAACGCGGCACGGTGGGCATGGCGCGGACCATGAACCCGGACAGCGCGAACAGCCAGTTCTTCATCATGTTCGAACCCTCCCCGCACCTTGACGGCCAGTACACCATCGTGGGCCAGGTGATCGAGGGCATGGACCATATCGACCAGATCAAGCGCGGCGCGGGCCAGAGCGGCATGGTGCAGGACCCCGACCGCATCATCAAGATGCGCCCGGCCGACGCGCAAGCCTGATCCCATGCCGGCCGGATGGTGCCCGCGGGCCACCATCCGGCCGGGCATGGCGGCATGCGGGCGGCCCGCCCGCCCCACGGGGCGGACACCGCCCGTGACACCCGCACCGGGACACGCACCGGTTGACACTCCCGCCCCGTATGTTTAGAGACCTGCCCAAGGCGCCATGCCGCAGGCCACAGGCCTGTCAGGCCGGCCCCTTGATACGGATGATGTGAGCCGGTAGCTCAGTCGGTAGAGCATTCGACTTTTAATCGAATGGTCGTGGGTTCGAATCCCACCCGGCTC